>Ga0183260_10000429_pt1 | contig 35461 bp, 43 predicted proteins | sample AntDrymUQ4972206_2_FD_129768 | JGI IMG/M metagenome (GOLD analysis project Ga0183260, IMG submission 129768) | Polar desert sand microbial communities from Dry Valleys, Antarctica - metaG UQ497 (22.06) (version 2) (version 2) | ecosystem: Environmental > Terrestrial > Soil > Desert | place...
GCAAACCTTCGCCGCGATGAAGGTATCGGTATCCGAGTCCGGAGCCACACCTTCCTCGGTGTGATAGCCCGCGTACTGGCCTCGCACGACGTCATCTTTCTGGAGCGGCATGATCGATTCGAAGACCTTGACCGTCTCATCCGTCAATTGTTTCGGCGCGAATACCGTTGGGGGCTCCATTGCCACGAGCGCGAGCACCTGTAGGAGATGCGTGACGACCATGTCGCGCAGCGCCCCCGTCGGCTCGTAGAAAGGGGCGCGTGACCCCACACCCAGTTCCTCCGGCACGTCGATCTGTACATGATCGATGTGGGCCCGGTTCCAGATAGGCTCGAACATCCCGTTGGCGAACCGCAGCGCGAGGATGTTCTGTACAGATTCCTTACCCAGGAAATGATCGATGCGGAAGACCTGCTGTTCGTCGAGGACGGAGTGAACGGTCTTCGAGAGCTTCTGGAACGATCTGAGATCGTGGCCGAACGGCTTCTCGACGACCACGCGCGTGCGGTCGGCGAGGTTGATCTCACCGATGCCGCGGATGATGGTACCGAATGCCACAGGGGGAACGGCGAGGTAGAAGACGCGCTGAGGCTCCCCCCCTAGCTCCTCCTCGGCCCTCTCGACGGCCTCCAGTACGGGCTCCGGCTCGTCGGGATTGAACTCGTGGGACACGTAGGAAAGCCGACGAGCGAACGCGGGCCACCGCTCGTCCGCGTCGAGATTCTTCGACCGGCCGAATACGGAGATCGCATCGTGTGCGAAGTTGACGAACTCGCGGTCCGTCAGCTCGCTTCGGGAGTTCCCGATGATGCGGTAATCCTTCGGCATCAAACCCTCGGAGTCGAGGTGAAAAAGAGCCGGCAGCAGCTTGCGCCGGGCGAGGTCGCCATTCGCACCGAAGATGACGATGACGTGGTCCGGCGGGGTCAGGTGATCGCTCATGCCTCTCTTTACCACCGACGGGAGGGCCGACGGACCGGACGGGCGGCCCGGCCGAATATCATCGGGTCAACCCATCAGGGAGGCTCTATGACGACCACGAACGGCTCCTCGAACCCCTTCGAGGCGCGACGCAAACTATCCACCCGCTCCGGGGACCTCGCTTACTTCAGTCTGGAAGCACTTGCCGATCAGGGCTTGGCCGATCTCGAACGGATCCCGGTCACGGTCAAGATCCTGCTCGAGAATCTTCTGCGGACCGCTCGCACCGAACATGCCTCGGAAGAGGACGTGAGGGCTCTCGCCGGCTGGGGCCGGGGGGCAGTCGAAGAACGGGAGTTCCCCTACTCCCCGGCGCGCGTCATCCTGCAAGACTTCACCGGGGTTCCTGCCGTGGTCGATCTGGCCGCGATGCGCTCGGCGATCGATCGTGCTGGTGGCGACGCTTCCCGTGTCGACCCGCTCGTTCCGGTGGATCTAGTCGTGGATCATTCGGTTCAGGTCGACGCGTTCGGTACCAACGGCGCCTTCAAGATCAACGTCGATAGGGAGTACGAGCGGAACCACGAGCGTTACTCGCTACTGAGATGGGCGCAGCAGGCGTTTGCCGGCTTCCGCGTGGTGCCGCCGGGTATGGGGATCGTTCATCAGGTGAACCTCGAGTACCTCGCCAGCGTCGTGCGGACGATCGAGGAAGACGGCGCGAAGGTTGCGGTGTTCGACACCCTCGTCGGCACGGACTCACACACCACCATGATCAACGGCCTTGGCGTTCTCGGTTGGGGCGTGGGCGGCATCGAAGCCGAAGCTTCGGTACTGGGTCAGCCCATGCCACTGATGACCCCGACGGTTGTCGGTTTCAAGATGACCGGGACCCTAACGGTCGGCGTTACGGCGACGGACCTCGTACTCACGATCACCGAGATGTTGCGTAAGCACGGCGTCGTTTCGAAATTCGTCGAGTTCTACGGGCAGGGTCTGTCGAATCTGAAGGTCGCGGATCGCGCCACCATCTCGAACATGTGCCCCGAGTACGGGGCGACCGCTGCCCTCTTCCCCGTGGACGAACAGACGCTCGAATATATGCGGCTCTCTGGCCGGAAGGACGACCACCTCGAACTCGTGGAGAACTACGCGAGGGTCCAAGGCATCTTCCGGACCGACGAGACGTCCGATCCTGTTTTCAGCGAGACCCTCGAGCTCGACCTGTCGGCCGTTAGGCCGAGTGTTGCCGGCCCCCGCCGGCCGCAGGATCGCGTCACCATCGACCGCATCTGGCACAGCTTCGCTGAGGTGTACGGAGACGAGGTCTCCGGCGGCAACGAAGGGGTCGAAGTGAAGCTTGCCAGCGGCGACGTCGAGCATCTCAAGCATGGCTCGGTCGTTATCGCGGCCATCACGAGCTGCACGAACACGTCGAACCCCTCGGTCATGCTCGGGGCAGCGCTACTCGCCAAGAACGCAGTGGATCGCGGACTTATGACGAAACCGTGGGTGAAGACGAGCACCGCCCCCGGCTCGCGTGTGGTAACGCGCTACCTCGAGGACGCGAACCTTCTGCCCTACCTCGAGAAGCTCGGCTTCCATGTGGTCGGCTACGGATGCACCACCTGCATCGGTAACTCCGGTCCACTACCCGAGGCCGTGGCCGAGGTGATCGAGGCGAACGATCTGGCGGTCGTCTCGGTTCTATCGGGTAATCGCAACTTCGAGGGACGCATACATCCGCAGGTAAAGGCCAGCTATCTGGCGTCGCCGCCGCTCGTCGTTGCTTACGCACTGGCGGGCACCGCCGATATCGATCTTACGAAGGACCCGATCGGTCGCGATTCGGAGGGGAAGGATGTCTTCCTCGAAGAGTTGTGGCCCTCGCCGGAAGAGATCTCGAGATCGATGCAGGCAGTCAACTCTGGACTCTTTCACGAGGAGTACGCCAAGATCTTCGATGGCAACGAGAACTGGCAGAACCTCCCCTCGCCGGAGGGAGTCCTCTACGATTGGGACCCGGCGTCTACCTACGTACGCGAACCGAGTTTCTTCGAGGATCTCAGCGAGGAGCCACCTCCAGCGCGCGACATCGAGGATGCCCGCGTTCTTGCTTATGTGGGGGATTCCGTCACCACCGATCACATCTCACCCGCCGGATCCATCGCACCGAAGTCCCCTGCGGGGAAGTATCTGATCGAGCACGACGTGGAACCGCGTGACTTCAACAGTTACGGGTCTCGGCGGGGCAATCACGAAGTGATGGTGCGAGGCACCTTTGCGAACATCCGACTTCGTAACAAGCTCGCTTCGAAGGAAGGCGGTTGGACGACACTCCTTCCCGATGGCGAGGAGATGACGATCTACGATGCCTCGATTCGCTACATCGAGAAGGACACACCGCTGATAATCCTGGCCGGAAAGGAATATGGCTCCGGGAGCTCACGCGACTGGGCGGCAAAAGGTGCGCGGTTGCAAGGCGTTCGGGCGGTTATCGCAGAGAGCTTCGAGCGCATCCACCGCAGCAACCTTGTCGGCATGGGCATCCTGCCGCTTCAATACAAGGACGGCGATACCGCCGACTCCCTAGGCCTCGACGGTAAGGAGACCTTCACCATCACCGGTGTGGCCGAAGGTTTGGCTCCCCACTCCGACCTCGAGGTGAAGGCAACCAAGGATAACGGCACCGATGTCGCCTTCAGCGCGGAATGTCGCATCGACTCTGCGGTCGAGATGAGCTATTACACCAACGGCGGCGTCCTACAGATGGTCCTCCGCCGGATGCTGCAAAAGGCGTAATCCCTCGCAGGCGTGGCTCCTGCCCGAAACGCCTATCGCTTCGAGTACTGCGGTGCCTTGCGAGCCTTCTTGAGCCCGTACTTGCGACGCTCCTTCTCACGAGCGTCGCGCGTCAGAAAGCCCGCCTTCTTGAGGGCGGGACGCAGATCGGGATCGAGGTCGGTGAGCGCTCGAGTGATCGCATGCCGGAGCGCGCCGGCTTGACCACTGATGCCACCGCCTTCAACCTTGGCGAAGATGTCGTAGCGCCCCTCGGTTTCGGTGAGGCGTAGGGGCTCGGACAAGATCATGCGATGTGTTTGGCTGGGGAAGTAATCCTCGAGAGGGCGGCCGTTGATCTCCCATCGACCGCTGCCCTCCAGGATGCGAACACGGCACACGGCCTCCTTGCGACGGCCGGTAGCCCTGGTGAGCATCTCAGCCACCGGTTACCTCCTCGATCGTGTGCGCCTGCTCCGGGTCCTGTGGAGCGGCGACCTCCTTGAGATCCATCGGGTTGGGATCCTGCGCCGAATGAGGATGCTGCGAGCCGGCGTAGACCTTGAGCTTCTTGATCATGGACCGCCCGAGTCGGTTCGCCGGCAGCATGCCCTTAACGGCCTTTTCGATCGCCAGTTCCGGCCTTGTGGCCATGAGCTTCGAATACGGCACGGATCTCAGTCCACCCGGGTATCCGGAGTGGCGGATGTACTGCTTGGCGATGAGCTTATTGCCGGTCAACACGACCTTTGATGCGTTGACGATAACGACGTGATCGCCGACGTCAACATGCGGAGCGAACGTGGGTTTGTGCTTGCCGCGCAAGATCTTGGCGACCTCGGACGCGAGCCGACCCAGAACCACGCCGTCGGCGTCCACGATCCACCACTCGCGCGTCACGTCGCTTGGTTTAATCGAATGGGTCTTCATTACCTGCCTCTGATAGATAACGGCTCGCGGTCCACGGAACAGGGCCCGGAGCTGCTCGCTCGACGCGCGAGCGCGTCTGGACAGAGAAAGCGCAGGATAACGGGCGCTTTGGGGGTGGTCAAACCGACGACGGGCCCCCCGGCGACGGGGCCTCGAGGTCGAGCGGTCGGCTCCATCCCTCGTCGTACTCGACGGCCACGAGGCAGAGTGCGTGGGGGGGCGCCACGGGACCCGCCGCAGACCGATCCCGGGCCCGCAAGATCTCGGGCAATTCATCCGGCGATCGGCCACCCCCACCAACCTGCGTCAGGGTTCCCACCAGAGATCGAACCATCTGTTGCATGAAGGCATTGGCGCGAGCGCGCACCTTGATGATCCGCCCCTCCCGCCACACGCGAAGCTCGTAGAGCAGCCTCTCGGCCGGAGCGTCGGGCTCGCGCAAGCGGCCGAAGGATGTGAAGTCTCGCCGTCCCACAAGGTGGCCGGCGGCTTCGTTCATCGCATCGACGTCCAGCCTCTCTCGCTGATAGAGCGTGGTTCCGGCCAGGAACGGGTCGGGCGTTTCCCCCTCGAGGATCGCGTAGACGTAGGCGCGCGATCTGGCACTGAAGCGCGCGTGCCATCCCTCCTCCATCTCGCGGCAGCTCCACATCACCAACGAGGGCCGGCACATCCCGTTCAAAGCATCTCGGAGCGTGATCGGGTCGAGGCCCTCGGGAGCGTTCGGAACGGACACCACCTGACCAAGCGCGTGGACGCCTGCGTCCGTCCGCCCCGCAACGAACGTCTCGACCTCACGGCCGAAGAGCTTGGTCAGAGAAGCCTCGAGATCTCCCTGCACGGTGCGGAAGTTGGACTGGCGTGCGAAACCCCGGAAGGGTGTGCCGTCATAGGCCAGGTCAAGCCTGAGGTTCAGCGGGTTACTTCTCCTCGTCGCCCTCGGGCGCATCCCCGTCGGGGGGATCCGCGACGGCATCGGGCGCGGGATCCTCGGCGGCCTCTCCGCTGGCATCGATCCCGGTGTTTTCGGAGCTCACGTCCTGCTGGATCTCGTCGTCTGTCCCATCATCCGCCGCTTCCACGGAGCCGGCATCTCGACCACGTCGTCGACCGGGCCGCCTGAGACGTCGCCTGCGGCCACCCGAGTCTTCGTCCTCGTCAACCGAAGTGGTCGCCGTCTTTCGGGCTCCCTTCTCGACGAGCTCGACCAGAGCCATCGGCGCTGCGTCTCCGTTGCGGGGCCCAAGCTTGAGGATGCGGGTGTAGCCGCCGTTCCTGGTGGCGAAACGAGGACCGATATCGTCGAAGAGCTTATGCACCAGGGCGCGGTCCTCGACCTCGGATAGCACCAATCGTCGCTGGTGCACGCCCCCCTTCTTTGCCTTCGTGATGAGCTTCTCGGCGTAGGGTCGCAACATCTTCGCTTTGGCTTCCGTGGTCTTGATCCGCTCGTGCTCGAAGAGGGAGCGCGCGAGGCCGCGCAGCATCAACGACTGATGCGCGGGACCCGAACCGAGCCTCGGGCCCTTCTTCGGCTGGGGCATCTCTAGAAGTCCTTCTTCTTCATCTCGAGTCCCATCTCGACTAGCTTCGCCTTGACCTCATCGATCGACTTCTGACCGAAATTGCGGATCTCGAGCAGGTCATCCTCCGACTTCTCGACGAGTTCGCCGACCGTCGTGATGCCCTCGCGCTTCAGGCAGTTATAAGAGCGAACGGTTAGGTCAAGCTCTTCGATCGGCTGAGCCATGACTCCCGACGCCTCATCCTCACCCGTCTCCGGGCCAAGAACGAGACCGCCGGTGCCCTCACCGACGCTCGAGAAGAGCTGGAACAGCTCGACCAGTGTCGAACCAGCGGCCGAGAGAGTGTCCGACGCGGACAGGGAGCCGTCCGTCTCGACGTCGAGGATGAGGCGGTCGTAGTTCGTCATCTGTTCGACGCGGGTCGGCTCGACTTCATAGGTAACTCGCTTGACGGGCGAGAACAAGGCGTCTATCGGGATGGTTCCGATTGCCTCTTTGGGAGCCGTCGTGGCCGCAACGTACCCACGACCCTGCTCGATCCGAAGCTCCATCGACAGGCGTCCGTTCTTGTTGAGGGTTGCGATGTGATGATCCGGGTTGAGGATCTCAACGCCCGCCGGCAGTTCGACGTCACCGGCCGTTACCTCGGCCGGGCCGCTCACTCGCAGATGGACGTTCGAGGGCTCCTCGTTCTCGCTCTGGATCACCAGCTCCTTCAGGTTGAGGACCACGTCCGTCACGTCCTCGGTCACGCCCTCGATGGTGGAGAACTCGTGCAGCACCCCATCGATCTTGATCTGCGTCACCGCTGCTCCTGGGATGGACGACAGCAGCGTGCGCCTCAGCGAGTTCCCGAGCGTGTAGCCGAATCCCGGCTCCAGGGGCTCGATGGTGAACTTGCTTCGGTTAACGGAAATCTCCTCCTCAGAAATCTGAGGACGTTGAACGATCAACAGATTCATGTAACTCCTCTCCTGCCGATCAAGGCTTACTTGGAGTAGTACTCAACGATGAGCTGCTCTTGAACCGGAACGTCGATCTGGGTTCGTTCCGGAAGAGCGCGCACTTCCACAGTCATCTCCCGAAGATTGGAGCCCAGCCAGTCGGGGATCTCACGTCCCTCCGCGTAGGAGGTGTTCTCGATGATCCGGCCCATCTTCCTCGAGCGGCCTCGCACCGCCACGGTGTCCCCCGGACGTACCCGGTACGACGGGATGTTGACCTTGCGGCCATTCACCTCGAAGTGCCCGTGAGACACGAACTGACGAGCCATCGGCCGGTTCATGGCCAGTCCAGACCGATAAACGACATTGTCGAGGCGGGACTCACAGATACGCATGAGCTCCTCGCCCGTGACTCCCTTGGACCTGGCCGCTTCCGCGTAGTAACCGCGGAACTGCTTCTCCAAGATCCCGTAGAACCGCTTCGCCTTCTGCTTCTCGCGCAGCTGGAGCAGATACTCACTCTCGCGCACGCGCGTTCGGCCGTGCTCTCCGGGGGGAGGGCGACCCTTCTCGATGGGGCACTTCGGCGATTCACACCTCGTCCCCTTCAAAAACAGCTTGGTCTTCTCCCGCCTGCACAGCTTGCAGACGGGGCCGGTGTAACGAGCCACTAGACGCGCCTCCTCTTCCGAGGGCGGCAGCCGTTGTGTGGCACCGGTGTAACGTCCTTGATCCCGATGACTTCGAGGCCTGAGGCCTGCAACGATCGGACCGCCGTCTCTCGACCGGAACCGGGCCCTTTCACCTGCACGTCGACCCGCCTTACGCCGTGCTCCTGGGCCCGCCGCGACGCGGTCTCGGCCGCCAGCTGGGCGGCGAAGGGCGTCGACTTTCGGGAGCCTTTGAAACCGACGTTGCCGGCGGACGCCCATGACAAGACGTTCCCCTCGACATCGCTGATCGAGATGATGGTGTTGTTGAACGTCGCCTTGATGTGCGCCACGCCATGCACGACGTTCTTCTTCTCCCGGCGACGGGGCTTCTTTGACTTCTTAGGATTAGCCAACCGTATTCCCCTCTACTTCTTCACTTTTTTCTTGCCGGCCACCGTCTTGCGGGGTCCTTTGCGCGTCCTTGCATTCGTGTGTGTGCGTTGTCCGTGGACCGGCAGGCCCCGACGATGCCGGACCCCCTGGTAGGAACCGATCTCGACTTTGCGCTTGATGTTCTGATTGACGTCGCGGCGCAGGTCCCCTTCGACGTCGTAGTTCGAGCCGATCCAGTCGCGGACGCGAACGACCTCTTCATCGGTCAGATCGCGAACCCGTGTGGTCGGGTCGACCTGCGAGCCGACGCAGCACTCAAGCGACCGCGTGCGGCCGATGCCGTAGATGTAGGTCAGAGCTATGTCGAGACGCTTGTCTCGGGGAAGGTCGATACCTGCTATTCGAGCCAACCTGGGTCTCCTATCCCTGTCTTTGCTTGTGTCGGGGATTCGAACAAATCACCATCACGCGGCCACGCCGCCTGATGACCTTGCACTTGTCGCACATCTTCTTGACGCTCGGACGGACCTTCATGACGCTCCTACTTGTACCTGTAGACGACGCGACCACGGGTCAGGTCGTACGGAGATAACTCGACCAGGACGCGGTCACCGGGAAGGATGCGGATGTAGTGCATCCGCATCTTTCCGGAGATATGCGCCAACACTTTGTGACCGTTGGCCAGCTCGACTCGGAACATGGCATTCGGGAGTGGCTCGATGACCGTCCCCTCGATCTGGATGCCCTCTTCCTTCTGGACCTTCTGTTCCTTGTTTTTTGTCTTCTTGGCCACGCGCGGCGTCCCTACTCTTTCTCAAACTGGTCTGGCGAAGCGCCTCTGCCGGATCCACATCCGGCTGGGCTCCCCTGGTGCGTTCGGCCCGTAAAAAGCGCCCCCCTCCCACACCGTCATGGGAATAACACTCATACTTCCTGCGGGGGCGCGCGAAACTTGGGGGCCGAACCGGCCGCCTAGATTAGCAGATGCTACCTGGGCCGTCGAACCGCGGTGTGCGGCATTCCCGCAGGTCAGCGGCATCAGATGGGGTCGCGCCGGGTCAAGACCTCGTGCCCCTCGGGGGTGATCGCGACGGTGTGCTCGAAATGCGCCGAGCGCTTGCCATCCGCCGTGACGACCGTCCAGTTGTCGTCCAGGACCACGGTGCCTGCCGATCCCGCGTTGACCATCGGCTCGATGGCAAGGGTCATCCCTGGGCTGAGCACTTCTCGGCGTCCGGGGGGACCGTAGTTGGGGATCTGGGGCTCTTCGTGAAGCGCCCGCCCGACGCCATGGCCGACGTACTCCCTGACGATCGCATACCCGGCGGCTTTCGCGACTTCCTCGACGGCGAAGCCCACGTCACCCAAGCGGTTCCCAGGTCGACACTGGGTGATGGCTGCCTCGAGAGATTGCTCGGTCACCTTTAGGAGCTCGGACGTCTGTGGGTCTACGGAACCGACCGGGAAAGTCCATGCCGAGTCCACATGGAAGCCATCGAACAGAACACCCACGTCGAGAGAAACGATGTCGCCGTCTTCAAGGATCACGTCCGGCGACGGGATGCCGTGGACGATGACCTCGTTGGGCGAGGAGCAGATCGAACCCGGGAACCCTCGATAACCCTTGAAGGATGGACGGGCTCCCGCACCTTCTATCGATTCTTCGGCGATAGCATCCAGCTCGGCGGTCGAGACGCCGGGATGGAGTGCGGCCTCGAGACGACGGAAGGTATCCGTGAGGATGACTCCCCCCTTCCGCATCAGAGCGATCTCCTCCGAGGACTTCTTGTAGATCATCAGAGGGCCGCCACGATCCGATCGAAGACTTCATCCATCGTGCCCTCGCCCGGGATGACCCTGAGAGTGTCCCGCTCCTCGTAGTAGGACTTCAAGGGTTCCGTACTGTCGTGATAGTTCTTCAAGCGCTCTCGGATCGTTGCCTCTTCGTCATCGTCCGCGCGGCGCTCGACCTTCCCGCCACACCGATCACAGGTCCAGTTGTCCTGCGGGGGCGAGTCGAGGTGATAGTTGCGACCGCAGTTCGAGCAGACGCGACGCCCCAGTAGCCTCCGCAGCGACACCTCCTCGGGGACCTCGATAGCCAGGGCAGCGTCGAGCGCCTGCCCGCGTTCCTCGAGGATGACGTCGAGGGCTTCTGCCTGGGCGAGCGTTCGAGGGAAACCGTCGAGTAGGAAGCCGTCCGAGGCGTCGTCCTGCGATAGGCGCCCCCTCACGATCTCGATCGTCAGTTCGTCCGGAACCAACCGGCCTCTTCGGACGTAATCGCGAGCCTCCTGGCCCACCTCGTTCTCATGAGAGATAGCCCAACGGAACATGTCGCCCGTCGCGATGACGGGGATGTCGTACTTCTCGACGATGCGGGCGCTTTGGGTACCCTTGCCCGCCCCCTGAGGGCCGAGGATCACGAGTCGCATGCTTACTTTAGGAAACCCTCGTAGTGACGCATCATCAACTGTGACTCGATCTGCTTCATCGTCTCGAGCGTCACACCGACGGTGATCAGGATGGATGTTCCACCGAAGGGCAAGGCCTGGATGTCTCGGACGGCGAGGAACACCGACGGCAGCAAGGCGATGAATGCGATGAACAAGGCGCCTGGAAGAGTGATCCGAGTCAGGATGCGATCCAGATAGTCGGCGGTCTGACGTCCCGGGCGGATGCCGGGGATGAATCCGCCGTACTTCTTCATGTTGTCCGCCACGTCGGCAGGGTTAAACGTGATCGCCGTATAGAAGTAGGCGAAGAACACGACCAGGATCCCGTACACGATCATGTAAGTCGGACTATCGGAATTCACGAGGTTGTTCGAGATCCAACGACCCACAACATTGTCCTGTATCACGTTCTGCAACATGGTCGGTATGTAGAGAACGCTGGACGCAAAGATGATCGGGATGACTCCTGCCTGGTTGACCTTGAGCGGTATGTATGTCGAACTCCCGCCATACATCTTCCGACCCACCACTCGCTTGGCGTATTGAACCGGGATCCGTCGCTGCCCTTGCTCCATGTAGACGATGGCGACGACGATCGCTAGGCCGATACCGATGATTATCAAGAAGGGGGCGAGTCCTTCTTGTTGGTAGATAGCGTTGCCCTCACTCGGAAGGCTCGAGACGATCGAAGTGAAGATCAGGATCGACATGCCGTTGCCGATGCCTCGTTGCGTGATGAGCTCGCCCAACCACATGATCAGGGCCGTGCCGGCGGTGAGAGAGAGCACGATCAGCGCCACACGCCATGCGTTGAAGTTAGGGATCAGGTCGACCGGATTTCCGGCACCATCCTGGATGGATCCGTTATGAAACAGGAAAGCCAGTCCGGTCGACTGAAGGATCGCCAGCACGACGGTGAGGTAACGCGTCCACTGGGTGACCTTCTTCTGCCCCGTCTCGCCTTCCTTGGACCACGCTTCCAGCTTCGGGATCACGACGGTCAATAGCTGCATGATGATCGACGAGGTGATGTACGGCATGATCCCGAGAGCGAAGATCGCCATCTGGGTGAGCGCCCCGCCCGAAAAAAGATTGATGAACTGGAATACGCCACCCGAAGCGCCCGCAGCGAATCGCTGGGCTGCATCCACATCGATACCGGGCGTCGGTACATGGGCACCGAACCGGTAGACGGCGATGATCAGCAGAGTGAACAGGATCTTCTTGCGGAGGTCCGGGACCCGGAACGCATTGACGAAAGCGCCTAGCAGGTTCATGGCTACGCCTTCTTCTCTTGCATCGGGACGATGACTTCGGCCGATCCACCGGCTGCTTCGAGCTTCGAGATGGCGGAGTCACTGAAAGCGTGAGCTTTCACTGCGATGGATGTGGACAACTCGCCCGTTCCCAACACCTTGATCAGCTTGTCCCGCTTGCGCACGATCCCTGCGGCACGGAGGTCGTCCGGGCCGACCTCCTTCAGTCCCAATCCGGCCAGCTGGCCGACATTGACCGCTCCATACCTCTTGCGGTTAGGAGGAGTGAATCCCTTGAGTTTCGGGACGCGTCGGGCCAAGGGCATCTGTCCGCCTTCGAAGAAAGCGTGCACCGTGCCTCGAGCGCGCGTGCCCTTCGTGCCACGCCCGGCCGTCTTTCCATGTCCCGACCCGTCACCGCGGCCGACCCTCTTGCGCTTCGTACGAGCGCCGTCGGGCGATCTCAGCTCATGTGGCTTCATTTCTTGATCTCCTCAACCTCCACCAGGTGTTCGACCTTGCGGATCATCCCGCGGATCACGGGAACGTCCTCATGCTCGACGGACTGACCGATACGCCGGATCCCCAGAGCCCTCATCGTGCCCTGTTGTTTGGCACCGCGGGACTGAGCCGACCGGATCTGGGTGACCCTTAGCTTCGCCATAGCCCTCGCCTCAGCTCGAAGTTCCGGTCGGCGCCGGCTGATTCAGCATGTAGCGAGGCGCGACCTCCTCGGGAGTCTTGCCGCGCTTGCGCGCTACCCCTTCGGCGGTTGACAGGCCCTTCAGCCCCTTGACCGTGGCATGGACGATATTTATGGCGTTACCCGACCCAAGTGACTTGGACAAGATGTCGCGGATGCCCGCGCATTCGACCACGGCTCGCACCGGGCCGCCTGCGATGACCCCCGTACCCGGGGATGCCGGTTTCAGCAGCACGACCGCCGCAGAGTCCTCGCCGAGTATCTCGTGCGTGATCGTTTGGCCGACCATCGGGACCCGAAAGAATGCTCCTTTGGCCTCCTCGATGCCTTTCTGGATGGCGGCAGGCACCTCGCGCGCCTTGCCGTATCCCACGCCAACCTGGCCGGCTCCGTCGCCAACGACGACGAGTGCGGTGAACGAAAATCTCCGGCCACCCTTGACCACCTTGGAGACCCGGTTGATCGAGACGACCCTCTCCTCGTACTGAGACCGGTCATCATCGCGCCCGCCTCGGCCACCACCTCTACGCATGCGTGCTCCTTCTATAGATCAAAATTCCAGACCACCCTCGCGAGCCGCATCCGCCAGCGCCTGGATGCGGCCGTGGTACATGAACCCGCCCCGGTCGAACGTCGCCCGCGTGATGCCGGCCTCCTTCGCCCGGGTCGCGACGGCCGAGCCGACGGCTTTGGCAGCCTCCTTCGGATCGTTCCCGTTGCCGTCCTTCAGGCTCGATGCCGAAGCGATGGTTCGACCTTGCAAGTCGTCGATCAGCTGCACGTAGATGTGGCGGTTGGAACGGAAGACCGCGAGCCGCGGCCGTTCGGCCGTCCCGACGACCTTCTTGCGAACGCGCAGGTGGCGGCGTTGCCTCGATCTCACTTTCGTGTGTGTCATCGTGTCCTCTTCTACCCTGCTGCCTTCGCGGCCTTACCGGCCTTACGACGGACATGCTCACCCTCGTAGCGGATGCCCTTGCCCTTGTATGGCTCGGGCTTTCGGATCGCCCTGATCTCGGCGGCCGTTTGACCCACGAGTTCCTTGTCGATGCCCTTGACGACCACGCGCGTTGGTGTCGGCACGTCGAATTCGATGCCATCGGGCGCTGCCTTGCTCACCGGGTGTGAGTACCCAACCTGTACCTCGAGGTCGTTTCCCTTCTTCGCGGCGCGATAACCAACGCCCTGGATCTCGAGGGCCTTCTCGTACCCCTGGGTCACTCCCTGGACCATGTTCGCGATGAGGCTCCGAATGAGGCCGTGAAGAGCCTTGACCTCGCGCTGCTCGGTGGTTCGGGCTACGCGGAGTTCGTCGTCCACTTGAGTGACCTCGATCTTCTCCGGCAACGGTCTGCTCAACTCGCCACGGGGGCCCCGGATGGTGACGACGCCCATGTCGAAGTGGAACTCGACATCCGAAGGGACCGGGATCGGCGCTTGACCTATTCGGGACATGATTCCGTCGCTCCTCTACCAGACATACGCCAGCACCTCGCCACCGACGCGCGATTGGCGCGCCTGCTTGTCCGTCATGACGCCCGCCGACGTGGAGATGATCGCCACTCCCAGACCACCGAGAACGCGCGGGAGCTCCGTCGCGCCCTTGTAGACCCTTCGACCCGGCTTCGAAACCCGACGGATCCCCGCGATCGCGGGCTCTCGGTCTTCCGAGTATCGGAGAACTACCTTGATCGCAGGATGCGGTCCATTCTCCTCGACCATGTAGGAGATGGCGTACCCCTCATCGACCAATATCTTGGCGATGTTCTCTTTGATCTTGGACGAGGGGATCAGAACATCCTCGTGAGCTGCATGAGCTGCATTCCGGATGCGAGACAGCATGTCGGCGATCGGATCAGTCATCGTCATGTCGCTACCAACTCGCTTTCGTGATGCCCGGGATCTCCCCGTTGTGCGCCATATCTCGGAAGCACAGCCTGCAGAGTCCGAACCTGCGGTAGACCGCTCGTGGTCGACCGCATCGGATGCAACGCGTGTACTCGCGAACCTTGAATTTGGACTTCCGATTTGCCTTTTCGCGCAGAGCTTTCTTTGCCATCTACGCCTCCACCCTTTGTTGTCTGAACGGAAACCCGAGAGCCGTCAATAGCGAGCGGCCCTCATCATCGGAGTCCGCCGTCGTGACGATGGTGATGTCCATGCCACGCGTGGCATCGATGTCGTCGTAATCAACCTCGGGGAACACCAGTTGCTCGTTCACGCCGAAGCTGTAGTTGCCGTGACCATCGAAGGACCGTGGATCGAGGCCCCGGAAGTCCCGGATACGCGGAAGCACGATCGACAGGAGCCGGTCGAGGAAGTCCCACATGCGGTCTCCCCGCATCGTGACTGCAGCGCCGATCGGCATTCCCTGCCGGATCTTGAATGTAGCTATGGACTTGCGAGCTCTCCGGATCGAGGGCTTCTGTCCCGTGATGATGGTCAGGTCTTTCACCGCCCCCTCGAGAGCCCGGGCGTCCTTCGAGGCGTCACCCACGCCCATGTTGACGATGACCTTTTCGGGCCGGGCGACCTGCATGACGTTGGTCAGGTCGCGTTCGTCCTTGAGTTGGGTCCGCAACTCGCCGAAGTAGCGCTCTTTGAGTCTTGGCGTATAGGTCGTTTCGGTTGCCATCTAGAGCTCCGTTCCACACTTCTTGCAGATCCGTGCCTTGGCGCCGGATCCATCGATCCGGTATCCGGCCCGGGTGGGACCATCCGTTGGGCAGACAAGCGCCACATTCGAGATATCGATGGCAGCCTCCTTGTGGGAGATGCCCCCCTCCTGACCGCCTCGTTGATTCATGCGGATCTTCTCGTGGCGAGTTGCCCGACTCACGCCCTCAACGATTACTTTTCGCTTGCGCGGAAGCACTTCGAGGACGCGACCCTCGGCTCCGAGATCCTTACCGGCGATTATGGCGACCTTGTCACCTTTTCTAACCCTGAGAGTCATCTACAACACCTCCGGTGCAAGAGAAACGATCCTCATGAAACGACGGTCACGTAGCTCCCGGGCTACTGGACCGAAGATGCGAGTGCCCCTCGGTTGCATCTGGTTGTCGACGATCACGACCGCGTTGTCGTCGAACCTGATGTAGGAACCGTCCACTCGCCTACGCTCCTTGGCGGTCCGGACGACCACAGCCTTCACGACTTCTGATTTCTTGACTGCCCCACCTGGTATCGCGTCCTTGACGGTGCATACGACGATGTCCCCGATACCGGCGTAACGCCGCCTGGACCCGCCCAGCACTTTGATCACCAGAACCTCACGGGCTCCGGTGTTATCCGCAACACGACATCTGCTTTCCTGCTGTATCACTTCGCCTTTTCCACCACTTCCACGATGCGCCAGCGCTTGGTCTTCGAGTACGGACGGGTTTCCGCGATCCGCACGGTGTCGCCGACTCCGGACTCGTTCGACTCGTCATGAGCCTTCAAGCGCGTTGTCCGGCGAACGATCTTCCCGTAGGTCTTGTGCTGCGCGGAATCGAGCATCTCGACCACCACAGTCTTGTCCATCACATCGGACACGACGCGGCCGAGCCGGCCCTTGCGTTTCCCTCTTGCCTCCGCGGTTTGCGTATCGCTCATCCTCTACTCGCTCCCTTTTCTGATGCCTCACCGTGCAGCGTGAGCTCTCGCTCGCGAGCTATCGTCCTGATACGTGCGACATCGCGCCGCAACTGACGCAAGCGCTGGTAGTTATCGAGCTGCCCTGTCGCGTGTTGGAAACGAAGGTTGAACAGTTCCTCCCTCGTCTCCCCCAAACGACGTTCCAATTCGTCATCCGAGAGATCTCTGATCTCAGATCCTTTGACCATCACTCCACCTCTAACGTCTGCTCGCGAGTCACGAACTTGCATTTGATGGGCAGCTTGTGAGCCGCCAATCTGATCGCTTCCTTCGCCAACGGCTCGGGCACACCGGCAAGCTCGAACATGACGCGTCCGGGGCGCACGACAGCGACCCAGAACTCCGGGTTCCCCTTGCCGGAACCCTGACGTGTTTCGGCAGGCTTCTTCGTGACGGGCTTGTCCGGAAAGATGTTGATCCAGACTTTCCCTCCACGTCTGATGTGTCGAGTCATCGCGATCCTGGCCGCCTCGATCTGTCGGTTGCTGATCCAGCCGGGCTCGATCGCCATCAGTCCGAAGTCGCCGAAGTTAACGGTGGTGCCGCCCTTGGCGCGACCCCTCATGCGACCGCGCTGTTGCTTGCGGTGCCGCACCTTTTTCGGTTGCAGCATCTCTACTTCTCCTCCTCTGGAGATGAGGGGGTCTCGGCGGTCGTCTCATCCACGCTGTCCGCAGTGACCTGCACGTCCTCCGGGACCTGTGCGGCTTCGGGTTGACCCTGCTCCGCGGCAGCTGGAGCGGCTTCTTGGTCCGCGGCCACGTCCGCTGGGGCGATCGCATCCTTCTTCGAGGTCGGTACCTTCTTCGAGGTCGGAGCTTTGAGGGTCGACGCCTTCTTGGTGGCCGGTGCTTTTTTGGTGGCCGGTGCTTTTTTGGTGGCCGGTGCCTTCGTGGCCGTCGATCTCGCCTTGCTCTCGGCCGTGTCCGACTCCGCGGCAGGTGGAGCGGCGGCCGCCCCGGCCTTGTCCGCACCGGGGCGCGACCGGCCGGCTTCCGACCGTCTCTGCCGTGCGCGTTCCTCGGCGCCTCGTCCCACGGTCTCGCCCGCGGCAAGAGCTGCCTCCCTGCGCAGTCGGGCCGTATCTCGCACCGAGGCGTAGATATCCTGGAACGGTCCGCGGTAGATCCACACCTTCACGCCGATCCGTCCGAATGTGGTCTTGGCCTCGGAGAACCCGTAGTCGATGTCGGCGCGAAGCGTATGGAGCGGCATCTGACCGTCGATGTACCACTCGCTGCGACTCATCTCGGCGCCCCCGAGACGTCCGCCGCACTGCACCCTGATGCCCTTGGCCCCGTGACGCATCGCGGTTCCGACGGCTTTCTTCATGGCGCGCCTGAATGAAACGCGACTCGCCAGCTGCTCCGCCACGCCCTGCGCGATGAGCTGAGCGTCGAGCTCTGGTTGCTTCACCTCGATGATGTTCAGGCGAACGTCCACGGGCTTGCCGTAGATCTTCGACTCCATCTGCTCGAGGTGAGACCGCAGCCGCTCCGCCTCGGATCCACGCCGACCGATGACGATCCCCGGGCGGGCCGTGTGAGCATCGATACGGACGCGCTCGCGCGTGCGCTCGATGTCGATCCTGCTTATGCCGGCATGAGGGAGCTGCCCCAGCAGGTACTGGCGGATCCTGAGGTCTCCCTCGAGATAGTCGCGGTATTGCTTCTCCGTGTACCAGCGAGACTTCCAATCCGTATAGATCCCGAGACGGAAGCCGTAGGGATGAACCTTCTGACCCATTACTCCGACTCCCCCTCTTTCTTCCTCGTAGTCTTCTTGGCCGTGGTCTTCTTGGCCGTGGTCTTCTTGGCCGTCGTCTTCTTGGCCGTCGTCTTCTTGGCCGTCGTCTTCTTGGCCGTCGTCTTCTTAGCGGACGTCTTCTTGGCCGTTGTCTTCTTTGCCGACGTCTTCTTGGCGGTGGTCTTCTTCGTGGCCGTCTTGGAGGTCTCTCCCGGACTCGCCTCCGTCGCTACGCTCGCCCCCGAGGCTGCGCCTCGAGCTGGACCCGTGCCGGCAGTGTCCTTGCGAGTGCGGCGCGCGGCCCTACGAACCGTCCGTGCCGCAGGTAGCTCCTCCACGACATCGTCCAATCGCCCCACGACGACGGAGATGTGGCAGGTCCGCTTCCTCACGCGAGTGGCCCGGCCCATCGCCCGCGGCCTGAAGCGCCGTAGCGTCGGGCCCTCATCGACCCAGGCGCGCTGCACGATGAGTTCATCGGTAGGCAACCCGCGGTTGTGCTCGGCGTTGGCGACGGCGGACTCGAGGACCTTGGCAACGGTCACCGAAGCCCCTCGTGGCGTGAACCTCAAAACGCGGCGCGCGTCCTCGACGTGACGGCCGCGGATGAGATCGACCAACTGACGAGCCTTCGTCGACGACATCCTTATGTAGCGGGCCGTCGCGATCGCCTCCTGGGCGTCGGGCGCGATCTTGTGAGCCATCTATCTCACCCTCGTGGTGCGCTCCGCCGACCCACCGTGGGTGCGGAACGCCCGGGTGGGCGCGAACTCACCAAGTTTGTGGCCAACCATGGACTCCGTGACGTACACGGGCACGTGCTTGCGACCGTCGTGGACTGCGATCGTGTGCCCGACCATCTCGGGGATCACGGTCGATCGGCGGGACCAGGTCTTGATCACGCGCTTCTCGTTCTTCTTATTCATCTCGACCACCTTGACGAGAAGGTGGTCGTCCACGAACGGGCCCTTCTTCAGACTTCTAGGCACTAACGACCTCTCTTCTTGCCGCGCCTGCGGACGATCATGGCGTCGGATTGCTTCTTCTTGCGCGTCCTGCCTTCTTTCTTGCCCCATGGGCTCACCGGATGTCGTCCACCGGAAGATTTGCCCTCCCCGCCGCCAAGCGGGTGGTCGACCGGGTTCATCACGACGCCACGGACCGAAGGGCGCTTGCCCTTCCACCGGTTGCGCCCGGCCTTGCCGATGGAGATGAGTTCCGACTCGGCGTTCCCGACCTCGCCGACGGTCGCACGGCAATCCATAAGAACCATGCGCATCTCGCCGGAGGGCAGCCTGAGGGTTGCTCGGGTGCCTTCCTTGGCGACGAGCTGAACCGAGGATCCAGCTGAACGAGCCATCTTGCCGCCCGCCCCCGGCTTCAACTCGACGTTATGGACCACCGTACCGACGGGGATGTTCCGAAGGGGTAGAGCATTCCCCGGGCGGATGTCTGCACCCGGACCGGACTGCAGCGTGTCGCCTACCTTCACCCGGTTCGGCATGAGGACGTAACGCTTCTCGCCGTCCTTGTAATGGAGGAGGGCGATCCGTGCGTTCCGATTCGGGTCGTACTCGATGTGCGCGACCTTTGCCGGCACACCGTCCTTATTGCGCCGGAAGTCAATGACCCTGTAGCGACGCTTGTTGCCCCCGCCCTGGTGGCGCGTGGTGATCCTGCCGTAGTTGTTGCGGCCTGCTTTGTTGGGACTCGGTTCGAGAAGTGACTTCTCCGGCTCGTTCCGCGTCAACTCAGCATAGTCCGAGTGCGACTGGAACCTCCGTCCCGGTGATGTTGGCTTCGACTTGCGAATCGGCATGAGTTCCCCTTAGCCCTGCTCGAAAATCTCGATCTTGTCGCCCGGAGCGAGCTTTACGACCGCCCTCTTGGTGTCGGGGCGCTTGCCTTGCGTAAAGCGAAAACGCTTGACCTTGCCTTTGCGGTTCGCGGTATTCACCTTGAGGACCTTGACGCCCCAGATGGTTTCCACGGCCTGGCGGATCTCGGTCTTGTTGGAGTCCGGATGAACGAGAAAGGTGTACGCGTTGTTGTCGATCAACGAGTACGACTTCTCACTGACCACAGGAGCCACGATGACGTCGCGCGGGCTGTTCTTCGTCGACCGGCTCACGAAGTTGTCTCCTTCTGAGCTCCGTCAGCCAACCGGTCGAGAGCCGCCGACGTGAACACCAGGGCATCGGCAACGAGCACGTCGTAGGTCGAGAGCGCGCCGACGAGCGAGAAAGCCACTCGTTTCAGATTGCGAAACGCACGATCGACCGTTCGGGAGGCCTCGTCTTCGGGATCGAGCACGATCAGTGCTCGACCCTCGATGCCGGCCGCTGCGATGCAGGAGGCCGCGGCCCGAGTCTTTGCTTCCTCGAACCCATCCAGGATCCAGATCATGTCAGCGTTCGCCTTATCCGCAAGAGCCGAGCGGAGCGCTGCTTTCCTCATCTTCTTGTTGACGCGCACCGCGTAGTCACGCGGCTTGGGTCCGAAGGCAGATCCTCCGCCGACCCAGATCGGGCTCCGGATCGAGCCATGCCGCGCGCGCCCGGTTCCCTTCTGTCGCCACGGCTTGGCGCCTCCGCCGCGCACCTCGGACCGTCTCTTGGTCGAGGCGGTCCCGGAACGAGCTGCGGCGAGCTGGGCCGTCACGACCTGATGCATCACGGCCATCTTGATGGCCCCGCCGAAGATCTCGTCGGGCAGGTCCCGCTGTCCGCCGCTCTTGCCGGCTCCATCGATCACCTTTGCCTTCAAGGCCATCAGCTAGCCTTCCTTCCCTGGCTCCGCTGACGCAGGCGAACCGCGCTGCGCACCATCACCAGACCACCCCTCGGTCCCGGCACGGCGCCCCGTATCAACAAGAGGTTGCGCTCGGGGTCAGCCTTGATGATCTGCAGATTCAGCGTGGTCACCCTCGAGTGGCCCATGTGCCCAGCCATACGCATGCCTTTGAATACGCGCGCCGGAGTGGCGCACGCTCCGATCGATCCAGGCGAGCGGTGTTTGGCCTGGGTCCCGTGGGTTGAGGAGAGACCCTTGAAGTTGTGACGCTTCATCACCCCGGCGAAGCCCTTGCCCTTGGTGACACCGATGACGTCAACAACATCGCCACTCTCGAATACATCGGCTTTGATCTCCTGCCCAAGGACGAACTCGCCCGGCCCGTCCAGCCGAAGCTCGACGAGGTGGCGCGAGGGGTCAACGTTGGCCTTCTTGAAGTGTCCGGTCACCGGTTTGCTCGGCTTACGGGCGACCCCAAAAGCCAGCTGCACAGCGGTATAGCCGTCGGTACTCGGAGTTTTCACCTGCGCGACACGGCAGGGACCCGCCTCGACGACCGTAACGGGAACGGCATGACCGTTCTCGTCGAACACCTGAGTCATCCCGATCTTGCGACCGAGGATCCCTTTCACCTCTGCCATGGGCTTCTTTATGCCTCTCTCTACTCGTTTAGAGCTTGAGTTCGATGTCAACGCCGGCCGGTAGATCGAGCCGCTGGAGCGAATCGACCGTTTTCGGCGTTGGGTTGACGATGTCGAGCAACCTCTTGTGGATCCGCATCTCGAAGTGCTCGCGCGAATCCTTATCCTTATGCGGCGAACGGATCACCGTGTAGATGGAACGTTCAGTTGGAAGCGGGATCGGGCCGTTGACGCTCGCGCCGGTGCGAGTCACCGTCTCGACGATCTTCTTCGCCGATTGGTCTATGACCTCGTGGTCATAGGCTTTCAGCCTGATCCGGATCTTCATTCCGCTCGCCACTGTGCTATTCGACGATCTTCGTGACTCGACCGGCGCCCACGGTGCGGCCACCCTCACGGATGGCGAAGCGAAGACCCTCGTCCATGGCTACCGGCTGGTGCAGTTCGACGTCCATCTCGGTGTTGTCACCGGGCATGACCATCTCGGTCCCGGATGGCAGCTGCACCGAGCCGGTTACGTCCGTGGTCCGGAAGTAGAACTGAGGGCGGTAGTTGCTGAAGAACGGCGTGTGACGGCCACCTTCGTCCTTGGACAGGATGTACACCTGAGCCTTGAACTTCGTGTGCGGCGTGACGCTGCCGGGCTTTGCGAGAACCTGACCCCGGCGCACGTCTTCCTTCTTGGTGCCTCGGAGCAGGATGCCGGCGTTGTCCCCGGCCTGCGCCTCGTCGAGCATCTTGCGGAACATCTCGATCCCGGTCACCACCGTCTTCGAGGTCTGCGGCTCGATCCCGACGATCTCGATCTCCTCGCCTACCTTGAGCATTCCCTGCTCGACCCTTCCGGTGACTACCGTCCCTCGACCCGTGATCGTGAAGACGTCCTCGATCGGCATCAGGAATGGCTTCGCCGTGTCGCGCTCGGGCTCGGGGATGTACTCATCGACGTTCTTCATCAGCTCGATGATCTGACTCGCCGCCTCCTCGTCGCCGTCCAGCGCCTTGAGCGCCGAGACGCGCGCCACGGGGACGTCGTCGCCGGGGAACTCGTACTCGCTGAGGAGCTCCCGCACCTCGAGCTCGACGAGATCGAGGAGCTCGGGGTCATCGACCATGTCGACCTTGTTAAGCGCCACGACGATGTAGGGAACGTTCACCTGACGAGCGAGCAGCACGTGCTCGCGCGTCTGGGGCATCGGACCGTCCGCCGCAGACACGACGAGGATCGCCCCGTCTACCTGGGCGGCGCCCGTGATCATGTTCTTGATGTAGTCGGCGTGGCCCGGCATGTCGACGTGGGCGTAGTGCCGGTTCTCCGTCTCGTATTCGATATGCGAGATGGCGATCGTGATGCCGCGCTCTTTCTCCTCGGGGGCGTTGTCGATCTCCTCGAAGGATGAGAACGTGACTTCCGGGTTGCTGTCGGACAGAACCTTGGTGATTGCTGCTGTCAGCGTTGTCTTCCCATGGTCGATGTGACCCATGGTTCCGATGTTTACGTGCGGCTTGTTCCGCTCGAACTTCTTCTTTGCCATCGCCTCTCCTTCTCCTACTTGTCGACCGGTTCGCCACGAACCGCTGCAACAACGTCCTCTGCAATTGACTTGGGTGTTTCCTGATAAGAGTTGAACTGCATCGTGTAGGTCGCGCGACCTTGCGTGCGGCTGCGGAGCTCGGTTGCGTACCCGAACATCTCGGCGAGGGGAACCTGCGCGCGAACGATCCGGTCCGTACCACGTTGATCCATCTTCTCGATGCGCCCGCGGCGACCAGACAGGTCCCCGATCACATCGCCCATGTACTCCTCGGGCGTAACCACCTCGACGTCGAAGATCGGTTCGAGCAGAGCGGGTCCGGCCTTCCTGACCGCGTCCTTGAAGCCCATCGATCCTGCGATCTTGAACGCCATCTCCGACGAGTCGACATCGTGATACGAGCCATCGGTCAGCGTGACGCGCACATCCACCACCGGATACCCGGCCAACACACCTGTAGCCATTGCCTCCTGGACCCCGTGGTCCACCGCCGGGATGTATTCCGTCGGAATCCGACCGCCGGTGATCTTGTTGATGAACTCGTAACCCCCGCCCGGGCCCGTGGGCTCGAGGCTGAGCACGACGTGCGCGTACTGACCTTTACCACCCGTCTGCTTGACGTACCGGGTCTCGGCCTTCGCGATGGAGTCGCGGATAGTCTCGCGATAAGCGACCTGCGGTTTGCCGACATTGGCCCCAACCTTGAACTCACGCAAGAGGCGGTCGACCAGCACCTCGAGGTGAAGCTCACCCATCCCGGAAATGATCGTCTGACCGGTGTCCTCGTCCGTGTGAACGCGGAAAGTTGGATCCTCTTCCGACAGCTTCTGGAGTCCGTTGCCCAGCTTGTCGGAGTCCACCTTGGACTTCGGCTCGATCGCCACATCGATCACGGGAGTTGGAAAGACCATCTCTTCGAGAAGCACCGGATTCGTCGGGTCGCACAACGTGTCCCCGGTCAAGGTCTGCTTGAGACCCACGACCGCAACGATGTCGCCCGTGAATACGACGTCCTTATCCTCACGATGGTTAGCGTGCATCTGAAGGATCCGGCCGATTCGTTCTTTACGATCCCGCGCCGAGTTGGTCACGGCGGCGCCGCTCTTCAACGTGCCGGAATAGACCCTGAGATAGGTGAGACGGCCGACGTAGGGATCGCTCATGATCTTGAAGGCCAGGGCCGCGAACGGTTCATTGTCCTTGGGCGCCCGCTCTGCGGGCTCGCCCGTGATCGGGTGATGTCCCTCGTATGGCGGGAGGTCGCTTGGGCTCGGGAGATACCAGCAGATGGCGTCTAAAAGCGGCTGCACTGCCTTGTTCTTGAATGCCGTACCGCAGAAGACTGCCGTGATCTGGTTCTCGAGAGTCGCCCGGCGGATCGCCTTGCGGAGGGCGTCCACGTCGGGGTCGTCCTCGGCGACGTAGGACTCCATGATGTTCTCGTCGTAGTCCGCGAGGGCCTCGATCAGATCGTGCCGATACTGGTCGGCTTGTTCCTTGAGGTCGTCCGGGATAGGCCGATCTTCCCATTCCTCGCCCATCCCCTCGGAGGGCCAGTAGTGGGCGACCATCGTGACCAGATCGACCACGCCATGGAAGTCGTCCTCTTTACCGATCGGGAGCTGAAGGACGACCGGCCTCGTGTTGAGACGATCCCGGATCATGTCGACGGTGCGAAAGAAGTCCGCGCCGATCCGGTCCATCTTGTTCACGAAACACATACGCGGGACCTCGTACCGATCGGCCTGGCGCCACACCGTTTCTGACTGCGGCTCGACCCCCGCCACCGCATCGAACACGGCGACTGCACCGTCCAGAACCCGCAAGCTTCGCTCGACCTCGACTGTGAAGTCGACGTGCCCGGGAGTATCGATGATGTTGATCCAGTAGCCCTTCCAGTGGGCGGTGGTGGCCGCGGAGGTGATCGTGATGCCGCGTTCCTGCTCCTGCACCATCCAATCCATCACCGCAGCGCCCTCGTGGACCTCGCCGATCTTGTAGGTGCGGCCCGTGTAGTAGAGGATGCGCTCGGTGGTCGTGGTCTTGCCCGCGTCGATGTGGGCCATGATCCCGATATTGCGAGTCCGGTTGAGCGGATACTCGCGCGTGCTAGGCCCGCCGCTCTTTACCTCACGGAGCTGCGGACGATCCTGTTGTTTCTGCTTCTCTGCTGCTTCAGCCATCTCTCTCCTCGGCCAACGTCCCAGGACATCGCTTCGTCAAGGACGCCATCACCATCTGTAGTGCGCGAAAGCCTTGTTCGCCTCGGCCATCTTGTGCATGTCCTCACGCCGCTTCACCGCGCCACCGGTGCCGCCGGAGGCATCGAGTACCTCGGCCGCGAGCCGATCGGCCATGCTGCGCTCTCTGCGGCTACGCGAGAACGTCACCAACCACCGGATAGCCAGGGTGGTCCCCCGGCGGGAGATCACCTCTACGGGCACCTGGTAGGTGGCTCCTCCAACGCGTCGCGAGCGAACCTCGAGCAGCGGTTTGATGTTGTCGACCGCTTTCTTGAGGATCGGGAGCGGGTCTCGGCCCGTTTTTTCTGCGACCTTGGCCAGCGCCTCGTACACGACCCTGTCAGACAAGCCCTTTTTCCCGCGCGTCATGATCCGGTTCTGTACCTGAGTCACCAGAGCGGAGTTGTAAACGGGGTCAGGGATGAGCTCGCGACGGGGAGCGGGTCCTTTACGAGGCATCAGGCGCCGCCTTTCTTGGCGCCGTACTTCGACCGCGATTTGGTTCGGTCTCGCACTCCTGCGGTGTCCAGGGCGGCGCGCACGATCTTGTAGCGCACGCCCGGAAGGTCCTTCACACGACCCCCGCGCACGAGAACGATGGAGTGCTCCTGAAGGTTGTGGCCGATGCCTGGGATGTACGCGGTGATCTCGATTCCCGAGGTGAGGCGGACGCGAGCGACCTTGCGGAGCGCGGAGTTCGGTTTCTTGGGCGTGTTCGTGTACACGCGAGTGCAAACCCCGCGGCGCTGTGGCGACCCCTTGAGGGCCGGCGACTTCGATTTTTCCTTCTTCGTCTCACGTCCTTGACGGACGAGTTGCTGAATGGTCGGCAACCTGTTCCTTTCCAACGCAACCGATCCACGCTCCCGGGCCCGTTCGCCCGGATGCCTCACCTCTATGGACCTCACGGCGCCCGCGTACACCTCGCCTCGAGGCCTTTTGTGCGTCACGATCCGAGAGATAGGGGCCGGGCGCCCACGGCGGGCAGCCTCGGATGTCCTCTCGACGACGCTTACGTGCGTCCGGCGATGAACCCAACCTCGACGGTTCCCCGTGAGGGCCTGTCGAAGCTCACCGGACTCGGGTTTGCTCCCAGTCCTTCAAACGTCTACCAACACGTCTGGGACGCGCGGAGCGTCCCCGCAAGGGGACGACCGCCAAGGATAGGTGAGGCGCCCGGTTCGGTCAACCGGGCGCCTCCCCGACACCTTGCTTACTCGGCTGCTTGAGAGACCTCTTCGGCCTCGTCGGTCGAAGCTCCGTTTCCGGTGCCATCCGGTACCGCCTTCAGGCCCGATCCGGGCGAGCCGAACAGCTCGCGCGCGGCGGAGGCCGCATCGTCCTCGTCGACGCTCCGGGGCGGCAAGCCGAACATGGCCCGAGCTTCCTCATCGCTCATCGCGCCCTTGTCGGTCGCCTCCACACGAGTGGAACGGTAGCGGGTCATCCCCGTACCGGCCGGGATCAGCTTGCCGATGATGACGTTCTCCTTCAGGCCCAGGAGCGGATCGGACTTGCCCCTGATGGCGGCCTCAGTGAGGACCCTGGTGGTTTCCTGGAATGAGGCCGCCGACAACCACGACTCGGTGGCGAGCGACGCCTTGGTGATTCCCATCAGCACCGGGCGTGCCGTAGCGGCCTCGCCGCCGTTCGACACCACGGTCTCGTTCGACTCGGCGAACACCCGTGCGTCGACCAGCTCGCCGGGAAGGAACTCGGTCTCGCCCGGCTCGACCACGGTGACCTTGCGAAGCATCTGTCGGACGATGACCTCGATGTGCTTGTCGTGGATCGGGACTCCCTGGCTCCGGTAGACGCTCTGGACCTCGGCCACGAGGTAGTTCTGCACCTCGCGCTGGCCCATGACGTCGAGGATCTCGTCGGGGTCCTTCGAACCCTCGGTGAGAGCGTCCCCGGCCTGCACGTCGACGCCGTTCTTCACTCGCAGGCGGGCGTGGCGCGGGACCTTGTAAGGGATCGGCTCGCTGCCGTCATCCGGGATCAATTCGATCACCCGGGTGCGCTCGTCCTCCTGGATCTCGACCCGGCCCGAAGCCTTCGCGATCTCGGCCTTCCCCTTAGGGGTTCGGGCCTCGAACAGCTCGACCACACGGGGTAGACCGTGCGTGATGTCCTCACCGGCAACACCACCTGTGTGGAAGGTACGCATCGTCAGCTGGGTTCCCGGCTCGCCGATCGACTGGGCGGCGATGATCCCGACCGCCTCTCCTAGCTCGATCAACCTGCCGGTCGCCATCGATGCTCCGTAGCACTTCTGGCAGACGCCATGGCGAGCGTCGCACGTGAGTGCCGAACGCGCCCTGACCTCTTCGACATCCGCTTCGAGGATCGCGTCGCGAACTTCGGGGGTGACGAGATCGCCACTCGCAGCGACCATCGTCCCGTCGGGCGCGATGGCATCTTCCAGGAGGGCTCGGCCGAGAAGCTTCTGCTTGAGGAAGGGACGCTGCTCCTCGATGTTCAGGGTGACGCCGCGATCGGTCCCACAATCCTCTATCCGGATGAGGACCTCCTGCGAGACGTCGACCAGACGACGGGTGAGGTAGCCGGAGTCGGCTGTCCTCAGAGCGGTGTCGGCCAGACCCTTTCGGGCACCGTGCGTCGAGATGAAGTACTCGAGCACCGTCAGACCCTCGCGGAAGTTAGCTCGGATCGGACGGGGGATGATCTCGCCTCGTGGGTTGGCGACGAGTCCACGCATACCTGCGATCTGACGCAGCTGCATGATGTTTCCTCGAGCCCCCGAGTTGGCCATCATCCAGATGGGGTTGAGTTCGTCGAAACCCGCCTCCATCGCGTCACGGACGCGGTCGGTGGCCTCGGTCCACACCTCGATGAGCTCCTGACGCCGCTCTTCCTCGGTGATGACGCCGCGCCGGTACTGGGTCTCGATCTTCTCGGCTCGCTTCTCGTGCTCCGCCAAGATCTTCGGCTTCTCAGCCGGCGTCGTCACGTCATCGAGCCCGATCGTCACGCCGGACTTGGTCGCGTACATGAAGCCGGTCGCCTTGAGTGCGTCGAGGATCTCTGCGAGGTCCTTCTTGTCGAAGATCCGCGCGCACCGATCGACCAGCGCCGACAGTTCCTTCTTCTTGATGGTGGAGTCCTGAAACGGGAACTCCTCCGGGAACGCCCGGTTCAGGATCACGCGGCCCGCCGTCGTCTCCTTGAGACGACCCGGGTTGGCGTCGTACTCCTCCTGGGGCTCTTCTTCGAAGCGCTTCAGTCCACGCACCTTCACGCGAGCGTGGATGCCCACCACTTTGGCGTCGTATGCCTTAAAGAGCTCGTCCGCCGAGGAGAACACGCGCCCCTCGCCGTCCTCGCCGTCCTTCGCGACGGTGAGGTAATAGGCGCCGATGATGATGTCCTGCGTCGGAGCGACGATGGGGTCACCGTGCGCCGGCGACAGCACATTGTGTGCAGACAGCATGAGGATGCGCGCCTCGGCCTGCGCTTCCGCAGACAACGGGACGTGCACGGCCATCTGATCACCGTCGAAGTCGGCGTTGAACGCAACACACACGAGCGGATGGATCTGGATCGCCTTGCCCTCGACGAGGATCGGCTCGAAAGCCTGGATGCCGAGACGGTGAAGCGTCGGCGCGCGGTTCAACAGAACCGGATGCTCGTGGATGATCTCCTCGAGCACATCCCAAACGTGGGGGCGGCTTCTCTCGACCATGCGTTTCGCGCTCTTGATGTTCTGTGCGTGACCCAGATCCACCAGCCGCTTCATGACGAACGGCTTGAAGAGCTCGAGGGCCATCTGCTTCGGAAGTCCGCACTGGTGCAGCTTCAACTTGGGCCCGGAGACGATCACGGATCGTCCGGAGTAGTCCACGCGCTTCCCGAGCAGGTTCTGACGGAAACGCCCCTGCTTGCCCTTGAGCATGTCAGAGAGCGACTTGAGGGCCCGGTTGCCCGGCCCGGTCACGGGGCGTCCACGACGACCGTTATCGAACAAAGCGTCGACGGCCTCCTGGAGCATGCGCTTCTCGTTGTTGACGATGATCTCGGGGGCGCCGAGGTCCAGCAACCTCTTTAGGCGGTTGTTCCGGTTGATCACGCGCCTGTAAAGATCGTTGAGGTCACTCGTTGCGAAGCGTCCACCGTCTAGTTGCACCATCGGACGAAGGTCCGGCGGGATCACCGGAACGCAATCGAGGACCATGCCCATCGGCGAGTTCTTCTTCGTGGTGTCCGAGAACGGGGCGACGACCTTCAGTCGCTTGATCGCGCGCTGGCGCTTCTGGCCCTTGGCGTTCTTGATCTGATCACGGAGGAATTCCTCCTCGGCCTTCAGGTCGAGGCCGGCGAGCAGGTCCTGGATCGACTCGGCCCCCATGCCTCCGCGGAAGTAATCACCGTAGCGATCCTTTAGCTCTCGCCAGATGATCTCGTTCTCCTCGATGTACTTCACGCCGAGGTTCTGGAAGGTCTCGAAAGTCATCTTGAGCTCTTCGATCTTCCGAGCCGCACGCTCGCGCACTTCCTTCTGCTGCCGCTCCGACTGGTTCCGCGCTGCGGTCTTCTCGGATGAGCGAGCCTTGCGACCCTCCATCTCGGCGAGGCGACCCTCCGTCTCCTTGAGGATCTCCTCGAGGCGACGATCTCGATCGGTCTCGAACTGAGCGACCTCGCGCCCCACTTCCTCCTCCAACCGGGGGAGGTCCTTGTGCCGCTTCGTCTCGTCCACGTTCGTCACGATCGACGCCGCGAAATAGATGACCTTCTCGAGGTTCTTCGGAGCAATGTCCAGCAGATACCCCAGTCGGGACGGGACGCCCTTGAAATACCAGATGTGCGTCACCGGAGCCGCTAGTTCGATGTGACCCATGCGCTCGCGTCGCACCTTGGCGCGGGTTACCTCGACCCCACAGCGCTCGCAGATTATGCCCTTGAAGCGAACGCGCTTGTACTTACCGCAGTAGCACTCCCAGTCCTTGGTGGGACCGAAGATCTTCTCGCAGAAGAGACCATCCTTCTCCGGCTTCAGCGTTCGGTAGTTGATCGTCTCCGGCTTCTTGACCTCGCCATTCGACCAGGTTCGGATCTGATCCCCGGTTGCGAGGCCGATCCGTAGTTCGTCAAAATAGTTCACGTCGAGCATGTGTGACTAAACCTCCTCAACGCTGGATGGCTCACGGCGGGACAGATCGATACCGAGTTCCTCCGCCGTGCGGAAGATGTCCTCGTCGATCTCCTTCATCTCGATCTCTTCGCCTTCGGCCGAGAGAACCTCGACGTTCAAGCACAGGGACTGCATCTCTTTGATCAGAACCTTGAAGGACTCGGGGATCCCCGGCTCGGGGATGTTCTCGCCCTTGACGATGGCCTCGTAGACCTTCACGCGGCCCAACACGTCGTCCGACTTGATCGTCAACAGCTCCTGAAGGCAGTAGGCGGAGCCGTACGCTTCCAGCGCCCACACCTCCATCTCACCGAAGCGCTGACCTCCGAACTGAGCCTTACCCCCGAGCGGCTGCTGCGTGATCATCGAGTAAGGACCGGTCGAGCGAGCGTGGATCTTGTCGTCGACCATGTGACTCAGCTTCAGGATGTACATGTAGCCGACGGTGATGTCGTTGTCGTAGGGCTCACCGCTACGGCCGTCGAACAGCGGCGCCTTACCGACCGAGTTCACCAAGGGGTACTCGGTCTTGCGCTTCGAGACGGTGTCGAGAGCATCGAGGATCTCGTTCTCGCGCGCGCCGTCGAACACGGGCGTCGACACCCAGGTGGGCTCCGCCGTCGGCCATGCGCCGGTCGCACGCTCGATGTCGGCTCCGTCTTCCCATCGTTGCTTCGCAGCCCATCCGAGGTGCGCCTCGAGCACCTGCCCGAGGTTCATTCGGGACGGGACACCGAGTGGGTTGAGGATGACATCAACGGGGGTTCCGTCCGCCAGGAACGGCATGTCCTGCTCGGGAAGGATCTTGGAGATAACGCCCTTGTTCCCGTGGCGTCCGGCGAGCTTGTCGCCCTCGGAGATCTTTCGCTTTTGGGCCACGAATACGCGCACCATCTCATTGACTCCCGGCGACAGCTCATCACCGTTATCGCGTGAGAATTCGTGAACGCCGATGACTTTGCCGTCCTCGCCGTGAGGCATCTTTAGCGAGGTGTCCCGGACCTCGCGCGCCTTCTCGCCGAAGATCGCGCGCAGGAGCCGCTCCTCGGGAGTGAGCTCGGTCTCTCCCTTCGGAGTCACCTTGCCGACGAGAACATCGCCGGGGCCGACGTCCGCTCCGATGCGGATGATGCCGCGCTCGTCGAGATCCGCGAGGACCTCCTCGGAGACGTTCGGGATGTCACGGGTGATCTCCTCGGGACCCAACTTGGTGTCGCGAGCATCGATCTCGTACTCCTCGATGTGGATCGACGTCAGGACGTCGTCCTTCACCAATCGTTCCGAGACGATGATGGCGTCCTCGAAGTTGTAGCCCTCGAAGCTCATGAAGGCCACGAGAGCATTGGCGCCGAGTGCGAGCTCGGCCTGATCGGTCGAGGAACCATCCGCCAGCGAGTCGCCCTTCTTGACCTTCTGACCCTCTCGTACGAGGGGACGCTGGTTGATGCAGGTTGACTGGTTCGAACGACGGAACTTGTCGAGCTTGTGAACCGTGCGCTCGGTGCCCGAGGCCACCACGATCTGGTGTGCGGAGACTTCTTCGATCGTTCCGCTTTGCTCGGAGATGATCACGTCACCCGCGTCGACCGCGGCTCGGAGCTCGAGCCCGGTCCCCACGATCGGAGCGGTCGGGCGCATCAAGGGAACCGCCTGACGCTGCATGTTGGCTCCCATGAGGGCCCGGTTCGCATCGTCGTGCTCGAGGAACGGGATGCACGCCGCGGACACCGAGACGATCTGCTTCGGAGACACGTCCATGTAGTCGACCTCGGATGCCTCGACGTAGTCGATCTCGTTGTGCCGGGCGCGGACGAGGACCTTGTCCTCGACGTAATTGCCGTTGCCATCGAGCTCGGCGTTCGCCTGAGCGATGACCGCGCGGTCCTCTTCATCCGCAGTCAGGTAGTCGACCTTGTTGGAGACCTTGCCCTTGTCCACACGGCGGTACGGCGTCTCGATGAAGCCGTAACGGTTGAGTCGGGCGTAGGTGGAGAGCGAAGCGATCAGGCCGATGTTCGGCCCCTCAGGCGTCTCGATCGGACACATGCGCCCGTAGTGACTGGGGTGTACGTCCCTGACCTCGAAGCCGGCACGCTCGCGCGACAGGCCGCCGGGGCCAAGGGCCGAGAGGCGGCGTCGATGAGTAAGTCCGGCGAGCGGGTTGGTCTGATCCATGAACTGGCTGAGCTGGCTCGACCCGAAGAACTCTTTGATCGACGCGACGACGGGTCGGATGTTGATCAGGGTCTGGGGCGTGATCGCCTCGACGTCCTGCGTGGTCATGCGCTCCTTGACGACACGTTCCATGCGGGAGAGTCCCACGCGGATCTGGTTCTGCAGGAGCTCGCCCACCGGCCGCACCCGGCGATTGCCGAAGTGATCGATGTCGTCGGTCCCGTAGTCGGGGTCACCGGCGTGAAGCCTGACCAGATACCGGATCGTCTCGAGGATGTCCTCCTGACGAAGGACGGTCCCCATCTCTTTGATGTTCTTCTCGTCGTACTTGAAGCCGAGCTTCTTGTTGGCCTTGTAACGACCGACCTTGGCCAGGTCGTAGCGCTTGCCGTTGAAGAACAGGTTGTCGAGGAGGTTCCTGGCGCTCTCCACCGTCGGAGGCTCGCCGGGACGTAGCTTTCGGTAGACGTCCATCAGAGCCTCTTCCTGAGTCTCGATGGGGTCCTTCTCGAGGGTCAGGGCGATGGACTCGGCGCCATCGAACAGGTCGAGGATCTCCTGGTCGTTGCCGAAGCCGAGAGCCTTGAGGAACACCGTGACGTACTGGCGACGCTTACGGTCCACACGAACGCCGACCGTGTCGCGCTTATCGGTCTCGAACTCGAGCCATGCTCCGCGCGCCGGGATGACCTTGCAGGCGAAGATGTCCTTATCCGAGGTCTTGTCGATCTTGCGGTCGAAGTAAACGCCGGGAGAGCGAACGAGCTGCGAGACGACGACGCGCTCGGTTCCATTGATGATGAAGGTGCCCTTGTCGGTCATCATCGGGAAGTCACCCATGAAGACCGTCTGCTCCTTGATCTCGCCCGTCTCCTTGTTGATGAAGGCGGCGGTCACGAACAGTGGGCGAGAGAAGTCGAGATCCTTCTCCTTGCACTCGTCCTCATCGAACTTCGGGTCCTTGAAGTCGTGGGTGATGAACTGGAGCGCGAGGTTGCCGGTGAAGTCCTCGATTGGCGAGATGTCCGACAGAGTCTCGACGAGACCCTCTTTGAGGAACCACTCGAAAGACTCTCGCTGAACGGATATGAGGTTCGGAGGGGGAAGGGGTTCTGGAAGTTTTGCGAAGGTACGGCGGTCGCGCAGGGCGTTAGACGACAAGCGATCCTCCTCGGCTTGTTGCAGGACGGCGATCAGATCCGAACCCGAAAGGGGGGCCGTCGAACTCCCTCTCGAGGTCGTCTCCACCCGGAACCACCTGGACGGTTCTTAGCCGCGCGACAGGTCGTATCGAACGGGTGAAGGTGGGGCACAGCAGCAAGCCAGTATAGGCGGCAGCCCATACTGGCGTCAAGCCGATGCTTGATGCGTTCGTATAGATACTCCTTGGAGCCAGCTAAGGACACTCTAGACCCGGGGGCCCAGAGTGGTCAACAGCCGTCCCGTCGATCCATTCCCGATGGGCCCGGCGCGTCGGGGGCGGACCCCGTAGGGCCCGCCCCCCCGAAGCCACAGAGACCTACTTGAGGTCGACGTTGGCGCCGGCTCCCTCGAGCTTGGCCTTGGCCTCGTCGGCCTGTTCCTTGGTCACCTTCTCGAGAACCGCCTTCGGGGCCGAGTCCACGAGGTCCTTGGCCTCCTTCAGCCCGAGGCTCGTGAGCGCCCGGACCTCCTTGATGACCTGGATCTTCTTGTCGCCTGCGGAATTGAGGACGACATCGAACTCGTCCTTCTCCTCGGCGGCCTCTGCGCCGGCGTCGGCGCCTCCGGGAGCTGCCATCGCTACCGGAGCGGCGGCGGTCACCCCGAACTTTTCCTCGAAGCCCTTTACGAACTCGGACAGCTCGAGAACCGTCCAGTTCCCGATCGCGTCGAGCACATCTTCCTGCGACAACGTTTTGCTTGCCATCTACTCCTCCTCGCCTGTCTCAGAGTCTTCGTCATTCGATCCTTCGCTCGCTTCTGGTGGTGTCTCTTCCGGTGCCGGGCCGACATCGGGGCTCTCGATCGTCTCCTCGTCGACGGGCGGGGCCTCGGGAGTGGCTTCGTCCACGGCTTCCGCTCCGGCCTCCGCGGTGGGAGTTGTCTCGGCGGTGGGAGCTGCCTCGGCTCCGCTCCCGCTCGCGTCGCCCCCATCCGCAGCCGCCGGTTGCTCGCCCGGGCCCTTCTGCTCGACGACCTGTGCCAGCATCGAGCCCAGATCCCTCAACAGGGCGCTGATCACGTTGGCGGTCTGCTGCAGCGGCGAGTTCATCATCATGGCGATCTTCGTCAACTGAACCTCGCGTGGTTCGAGCGAAGCCAGCTCGCGCGCCTGCTCCGCATCGATGATGCGGCCGCTGAGGACACCGCCCTTGATCTGCAGCACCGGGAACTTCTTCGAGGCCTCGTCCAGCGCCTTCGCCGCAGCGGCCGCGTCTCCCTTGATGAATGCGATGGCCGTCGGTCCCTCGAGCATGCCCACCAGGTCCTGGAGGCCGACTTCTCGCACGGCGATGCGCGCCAGTGTGTTCTTCAGCACCTTGTAGTCGGCCTCCACCTCGCGCAAGGCGATCCGAAGTTCGGCCATGTCCGTGACGCTCAGCCCGCGGTACTCCGTCAGCAGGGCCGCGTCGGAGTCGGAGAACCGGCTGGCGATGTCGCTGACAGCCTCCACCTTCTCGGGTCTTGCCATGTCCACCGCTCCCATCCTCGAGACACAAAAAAAGCGGTCGCCCGGAGGCAACCGCACGCATGAGCAACAGCAGTGCGTCCACCTGCGCCGGCTGATTAAGGAGCGTGCTCCCCCGGCGGTCTAGGGCAACCCGTGCACGATAACAGAGACCGAACGCCAGGCGTCCAGCTCCACCGGGTTGCACTAGACCTTCCGTCCGGAACTGAGCCCGGAAATCCACTCAGGTTGAGGTTCTCCCTGACACCCTCCCTAAGACGGGTTAGAAACCCGGGGAGGAGGATCGTTGGGAGAGCGAGA
>Ga0183260_10000430_pt1 | contig 35419 bp, 32 predicted proteins | sample AntDrymUQ4972206_2_FD_129768 | JGI IMG/M metagenome (GOLD analysis project Ga0183260, IMG submission 129768) | Polar desert sand microbial communities from Dry Valleys, Antarctica - metaG UQ497 (22.06) (version 2) (version 2) | ecosystem: Environmental > Terrestrial > Soil > Desert | place...
GGCTGCGGGCGAGCGCGCTCACGTCCCCTCCGCGGCGCGCCCGGCCGGCGGAAAGAGCCCGCGGGGCCGCCGCTGAATGAACAGGATCAGTGCCACGAGCACGAAGATCTTGCCGAGCACCGCCCCGGCATACGGTTCGAGCAACGTGTTGACGATCCCGAGCGACATGCCGCCGATCAGGGTGCCCCACAGGTTGCCTACACCGCCGAACACGACCACCATGAACGAGTCGACAATGTAGGACTGGCCGAGATTCGGGCCGACGTTGGTCAGCTGACTGAGGGCCACGCCGGCGATGCCGGCGATGCCGGATCCGAGGCCGAACGTCATCGCGTCCACCCTGTCGCTGCGGATGCCCATGGCGCGAGCCATGGCCCGGTTCTGCGACACCGCGCGGATCTGGAGGCCGAGCCTGGTCCGCTTGAGCACGACGAGGAGGATGGTGAAGACGCCCAGCGTGAACATCACGATGTACAGGCGGTTGAACGTCAGGGCGAGCGCTTCGTTGACCTGCAGAGTCCCGCTCATCCATGCCGGGGTGGCGACCGCACGGTTGTTCGCCGAGAAGACGGAGCGCACGAACTGCTGGAGCATCAGGCTGATGCCGAATGTCGCCAGCAGGGTCTCGAGGGGCCGGCCGTACAGGAATCGAATGATCGTCCGCTCGAGAAGGACACCGGCGGACCCGGCGATCAGGAAGGCAGCCGGAATTGCCAGCAGGATCGAGGCACCGATGTGGCCGGGCAGCAGGAGCTGGACGACGTACGTGGTGTATGCCCCCAGCATCATCAGCTCGCCGTGCGCCATGTTGATGACGCCCATCACACCGAAGGTGATGGCCAGGCCGATCGCAACGAGGACGAGCACCGAGCCCAGGCTCAGGCCGAAGAACAGCGTTTCGATCCCCGCATAGAAGCGCCGAGCCGAGTCGATGCTCTCGACCGCGGCCGCGGCCGCACGCCGGACGTCGGCATCAGGCTCCGCCGGCTGGCCGTCAGGGGAGGTCTCGAGCAGGGAGGCTAGCGCATTGCGCACCTCGGGCCTGAGCCGCTCGCGCAGCGCTGCGATGGCTGTGAGCCGCGCCTCCTGGTCCGGGCCAGCGAGCGCCGCGAGCGCCATGCCTGTTTCAATCTCGTACATCACGGCCGGGTCTGTTTCGTGCGACGCATGCTGGCGAAGCAGGTCGGTGGTCGGCTCGTCGAGGGTGCGCATCATCGCCTTCACGGCACCCAGCCGGACCGACGCGTCTGGGCTCGACAGCGCAAACCGTGCCAGCGTCGTCCTGAGGAACCGGCGGAGCCGATTGTTGGTGCCAATCCTCACCAGCTCGGATGGATCACTGGAGCCCGCCGGGTCCAGAGAGACCGGATCGACCAGATCCATGGAGGGCAGGCTCTGGTCAGCTGTCTTCACGATGAAGACACGTCCGTCGTGTACGCGGTAGTACAGCCGCTCTTCCAGGAGGGCCGTGAACGCCGGCAGCGCACCCGCATGGCCGGTGGCGAGGGCTCGCTCCACAGCGGCCTCCTTCTCGAGGAACCCGGCCTCTTTCAGCTCCGCCAGCGCAGCCTCGAAGGGCGTCCCGCCGGTCTGACCCCGGACCGGCGCTGCAAGCATCATCGCGGCGAGCAGCAGCACTGAGAGCCACCGCCCGCCGCGCGATGCCGCGGTCACTTGTAGCTCTGCCCCGAGCACGCTTTCGTCTTGGTGTTGTAATTCCCGCACTTGAGCGTCACCCAGTCGGCTTCGGTGTTTTTGCTCACCGGCAGAAAGTCGGACCATGCGTCCCCAGGCACCGTGCCGGTCGTCTTCCAGACGACGTCGAACTGGCCGTCGGCCCGGATCTCGCCGATGTAGACAGGCTTGGTGATGTGATGATTCGGCAGCACCCTGGCCATTCCGCCGGTGAGGTTTGGCGTTTCGAGGCCAGGCAGGGCGGCAAGCACCGCCTCGACATCCACCGACCGCGCCTTCTCGACCGCCTTCACCCACAGATTGAAGCCGATGTAGTGGGCCTCCATCGGGTCGTTCGTCGTGCGGTCGGCCTTCTTGATGTACGCCTTCCACTGCTTGATGAAAGCCGCATTGGTTGGCGTGCTGATGCTCTGAAAGTAGTTCCACGCGGCGAGGTGCCCGACGAGCGGCTTGGTGTCGAGACCCGACAGTTCCTCCTCGCCGACCGAGAAGGCGACGACCGGAATGTCCTCCGCCGAGACCTTTTGATTGCCGAGCTCCTTGTAGAAGGGGACGTTCGCGTCGCCGTTGATGGTCGAGACTACGGCAGTCTTCTTGCCCGCCGAGCCGAACCGCTTGATTGCGGCGACGCGCGTCTGCCAGTCCGAGTGACCGAAGGGTGTGTAGTTGATCGAGATGTCGGCGGCGGCAACGCCTTTCCCCTTCAGGTACGCCTCCAGAATCCGGTTCGTCGTGCGCGGGTAGACGTAGTCGGTGCCCTCCAGGATCCAGCGCGTGACGCCGACCTCCTTTATCAGGTAGTCGACGGCAGGGATTGCCTGCTGATTGGGGGAGGCCCCTGTGTAAATGACGTTTTTCGACGATTCCTCTCCCTCGTACTGCACCGGGTAGAAGAGCAGGCCGTTGTTCTTCTCGAAGACCGGCAGCACGGATTTTCTCGAGACCGACGTCCATGCGCCGAAGACGACTGCCACTTTGTCCTTCTCGAGAAGCTGCCGCGCCTTCTCGGCGAAGAGCGGCCAGTCGGATGCTGGGTCGACCACCACCGCCTCCAGCTTGCGTCCGAGCAGGCCGCCCTTCCTGTTCTGCTCGTCGATCATCATGAGCACGGTGTCCTTGAGGGTCGTTTCGCTGATGGCCATCGTGCCCGAGAGCGAGTGCAGCACGCCGATCTTGATCGGTCCCGGCGCCTGCGCTCGCAGGGGCATGGGGGGGGCAAGGGCGACGGCGGCCAGGCTGAGGGTCAGGCAAAAATGCTTCACTGTCATGGGTTTACTCCTGCGAAAAGGATGTCCTGTCAGGCCCGTGGCGCCTGCGGCCGGGGCACGTCCCGTGCGGTCACATCTGAATCTGCAGGCCGACGCCAACCTGCATGAAGTCGGTGCGCACGGCGTCAAAGCGCGTGTCCTTGAAGAACATCATCACGCGCGCGTTGAACTGCCTGAGGACGAAGTTGAGATTGAATTCCGTGGTCTTCTGGTCGTAGTCGGCGTCGAGCGGGGTGGTGCCGCGGCGGAAGCGGGCCTGCCCGTACTTCCCGAGAACCTCGAAGCGCCCTTCTCCGACGACCTGTGGAAAAAGATACGCCGCCAGCACGTAGCCACCGTCGTCGGTGCCATAGCGGGCGTCGTACCCCCCGAGCCGGTCGTACTTCGCCCATTCGGCTTCGACCGAGACGGCGCCGCCGCCGACCTTCCGCTCGAGCAGGAAGTCCACGTTGTACGCTGACTTGTCGCCCCCCTGAACCTGCCCGGCGGCCCCGAAGGCGAGGATGTTCTTGTCACCGTAGAAAGTGGCGTTCTGGTAGTAGCCGGGCTCCGGATCCCACACATCGATCTGAACCCGGCCTGCGCTGAGGAGGGTGTCGTCGCCCGTCGCCGACTCCCCGTCGAAGACCCCGGCCGACAGCTTCACTTTGCCGAACTGGCCCCAGTATGCCGCACCGTTGTTGCGTCCTTGGAAGACGAATGGATAGCCGTCCTGCACGCCATCGGTGTAGACCGCCCAATGATGGGCGTAGTACGGCCCATACAGATTGGCGCGGTCGCTCGGCGGGAGGAACCGCCCGACCCAGAGGTTGAACCTGTCGGAGAACTCCAGGCGCGCTACGGCATCGAGGATGCCCACATCATTCGTGGCGCCGTTGTACTCCGTGTTCAACATGAACTTGATCGTTCCCGTCACCGGCCCGCTCAGATACAAACGCGCGCTGTCGAGCGCAAAGGCATCCGTGGAGTCAGCGCCGTCGGGTTCGGTGTGAACGAAGCTCGTTCTGAGGCCTCCGCCGACGACCACCGGGGGAACCGCCTGCTCCTGGGCCTGCAGCAGCGTTGAGGCGGAGAACATCAGCGACGACACGGCGAACAGGGACGCGCAGAGGCATGCAGGACCGTGCGGGGTCCTGCGGACACGTCGACAGAGCACGGGCAAGTCCTTTCCGATGCGGTGCGATGGCGCCGAATCACGAGTGGTGCGGTGGGACGGACAAACCACCGCGCGCGTTCGGACAGGACCGACATCAGCAAGGCTGACGCCAGGTCATGTATAGAGAGGGAGAACCTCTATAGCGGCAATGACTCCCGGGCGGATCTGTCCGTCAGGTGCCCGGAGACAACGCCCGGTGAGTCAGACAAATCTGTTGGATCCTGCCTTGACGCCGGACGTTAGTGTCAGGAGCCGTCGCCCGCGTCCCTTCGGGTGAGACGATCGGGGTGCCGAGACCCAGTCACTCCGGTGATGCGCCTGGCACGGAAGGCTCGATGCTGGTCATCTGGCGATGCGGCCATTCAATATTGTCGGACTGGGGAGGGATGAAACATTCTGGTGTTCTCGCGATCTGGCCGTTGCTCTGCTGCACGATGCCGTGCACGTCCGGCTCGTCAGAGGACGGCCGGCAGACCCGCGAGGGTTGACGCGCTCCACGCCGCCGGATAGATTCGCCCACGGCTGTTGGTCCGTCTGGCTTCACGCCCGCTGGCCGCTGGAAGAGGATTTACATATGAGCGACGCGACTCACCGTCCCGTCCGTGTCTCCCGACGGGTGTTCGTGCAGAGGAGCGCGCTGGCTGCCGGCGTGTCGGCTATGCCGGGAATCGTCCCCGCCCGCTTGCTCGGGTCCCAGGCGCCCAGCAACCGCATCCGCGTCGGCCAGATCGGCACGGGCCGCATAGGCCTCTCCCATGACGTGCCCGGCGTCATCCGGTCCGGCCTGGCCCACATCGTGGCGCTATGCGATGTTGATTCGCGGCGGCTCGCGTTCGGGAGAACCCGGGTCGCACAACTCGCTGCGAAGGGGGGCCTCCCCGCACCGGACGTCCAGGTCTATACGGCGTACGCCGAGATGCTCGAACGCTCCGACCTCGACGCGGTCGTCATCAGCACGCCCGATCACTCACACGCCGAAATCGCCTTGGCCGCCGTGCTCGCAGGGAAGGACGTCTACCTGCAGAAGCCGATGACCATGACACACGCTGAAGGAGTGCTGCTCCGCAACGAGGTGGCGAGAACGGGGCGCATCGTACAGATCGGAAGTCAGCAGCGATCCTGGGGACCAGACGAGCAGTTCCGGAAGGCGGTCGAATTCGTGCGCAGCGGCCGCGTCGGGCAGATTCGTCGCGTGGAGGTGGGGCTGCCCGTCGACCCGACGGCCCCTGATGCTCCCGAGGGGCCGGTTCCATCGAACCTTGACTACGACCGCTGGCTCGGGCCGACGCCCCTTGCCCCCTATACAGAGCAGCGGGTGCATTCACAGAAGGTCAATCCCGACGGCACGCCCGACGTTGATTCCCGCCCGGGCTGGCTCCGCAACGAGGCCTACTGCCTGGGCATGATCACCGGCTGGGGCGCGCACCACTTCGATACCGCGCACTGGGGGATGAACCTGGAGCACACCGGCCCTTCCCGCATCGAAGGCCGGGGGGAGTTCCCCCCCTCGGACCGCATCTGGAACGTGCACGGCGCCTATCACGTCGAGCTCACCTACCCGGGCGACATCCGCATGACCGTGTCGGACAGGTTTCCGAACGGCATCCGGTTCATCGGCGACGAGGGGTGGATCTTCGTATCCCGTGACGCACAGGCGCAGACGGCCAGCGACCCGGTCTCTGACAAGCCGGGCGCGCTCCAGCCGCTCGAGACGAGCGACCCGCGCCTTCTCGACCCCGCGGGAGTGCGCGTGGAGCTGCCACACAGCACGTCACATCATCGGAACTGGCTCGAATGCGTGCGGTCGCGGCAGACGCCGCTCGCTCCCGCGCCGGTGGCGCACCGCAGCAACACGGCGTGCATACTGAGCTGGATTGCCATGAAGCTTCAGCGGCCGCTCGCGTGGGACTCGCAGGCCGAGCGTTTCGTGGACGACCCGGAGGCGCAGGCGATGCTCTCGAGGCCCGAACGGGCTCCCTACGGGGCAGGCCGCCTGCTTGCCGGGCGCCCGGCTGTCGCACCCTGATGACGGTACATGGCCCCCCCTTTCGCCTGGTCACGCTCGCCCCGGGGCACTTCCACGCGGCCCTCGTACAGAAGTTCATGCATCCGGATATCAGCCCGGTGGTCCACGTCTATGCTCCGGATGGGCCCGAGCTCGAGGACTACCTGCGCCGTGTGGAGAGCTTCAACAGGCGCGCCGATGATCCGACGTGCTGGGACCTGCGCGTCTACAGCGGCCCTGATTTCCTCGAGCGCATGCTCGCGGACCGTGCCGGCGACATCGTGGTCATTTCAGGGAACAACGCCCGCAAGACGGAGTACATCGTCCGCTCGATCGAGGGCGGCTTCAACGTGCTGGCCGACAAGCCGATGGCACGCACGCCCGAAGATCTCCCGAGGCTCGAAGATGCTTTCCGCATGGCGAAGGCGAACGGCGTGCTTCTCTACGACATCATGACCGAGCGTCATGAGATGACGACGATCCTCCAGCGTGAGCTCTCGCGAAGGGCTGATCTGTTCGGCCGGCTCGAGCCCGGTACGCCGGACGAACCCTCGATCACGAAGGAGAGCGTCCACTACCTCTCGAAGATGGTCTCCGGCGCGCCGCTCGTGCGCCCCCAGTGGTTCTTCGACGTCGAGCAGCAGGGGGAGGGCATCGTCGACGTCACGACTCACCTCGTGGATCTGATTCAGTGGGCGCTGTTTCCCGGCGAGCGGCTTGATCCAGCCGACGCCAAAGTGCTGAGTGCCCGCCGATGGACCACCCCGGTCACCCGCGAGCAGTTCACGAGGGTGACGGGCGCGGCGACCTTCCCCGACTATCTGCACCGCGGCGTGCAGGACGGTGTGCTGAACGTGTACGCGAATGGCGCTTTCACGTACCTCCTGCGCCATGTCCATGCCCGCGTGTCGGTGGCGTGGGACTACGAAGCTCCGCCTGGAGGCGGAGACACGCACTTCTCGACGATGCGCGGCACGCGCGCACACCTGGTGATCCGTCAGGGTCGCGAGCAGCAGTTCAAGCCGGTTCTGTACGTCGAGCGGGCAACGTCGGTTTCTCCAACCGAACACGAGGGGGCGCTCGAGGCGGCGGTGACGTCGCTGCAGGACCGCTATCCGGGTGTGGCCGCCCGCCGGGAGGGCCGCCATACGGCCCTGTCGGTCCCGGGGCACTATGCGATCGGCCACGAGGCGCAGTTCGCGGCGGTCACAGCGGATTACCTCCGCTATTTCCGGGACGGCGCGCTGCCGGACTGGGAGGTGCCGGGGATGCTCACCAGATACGCGACGATCATGCAGGCCTTCGAGCGCAGCCACTGACTACTGGACGGTCCACTAGAGAGCCGATGGTCGGCGGTCGCTGCAGGCCGCCATCGGGCGCCGGGTCACTGCCGAACCACTGGTCCCGTCGGGTCCTTGTCCCTCCGGATCGTGACCTTCTGGCCACGCAGCGTGGCCTTCCGCATGGCCGCGACGACCTGGTCGGCAATCGTCTCGGGCACTTCCACCAGCGAGAACCGGTCGGCAATCTCGATCGCGCCGAGGTCCCGCGACGAGATGCCCGCTTCATTCGTAATCGCCCCGACCAGATCTCCGGCGCGCACCCCCGCCTCACGGCCGGCGCCGATGTAGAGCCGGGCGACGGCATGCCCCTCCGTGTCCTCCCGGGAGCTTCGCGGGCGTTCGCGGCGCGCCGGTGGGGCGCTTCGGGATGGATCTTCCCGCGGAGGCGCAGGTGCCGGCACGTCGCGTTCCTCTCCGTCGGCCTGAATGGACGAATGGGCGAGCTTCACGGCCGCGGCTGCCACGTCGAGGATGTCGAACTCCGCGGCCAGCGATTCCACCACCACCCGCACGTCGTCCAGGTCGCCGGCAAGCAGCCGCTCGCGCAGCGAAGCACGTGTCAGCTCGAGCCGCTTCGCGCGCAGATCCGCCACGGTCGGCACGGTTCCGACCTCGATTCTCTGCCGGGTGACGCGCTCGATGCTGCGAAGCAGCCGGTGCTCGCGGGGCTCTGCGAGGGTGATAGCGGTCCCCTCACGGCCGGCACGCCCCGTGCGGCCGATTCGGTGAATATAGGCGTCCGGGTCTGACGGGACGTCGTAGTTGAACACGTGCGAGAGCTGCTGGATGTCCAGGCCGCGGGCGGCCACGTCGGTGGCAATGAGGAGATCGGCCTTCGCCGACCGGAATCGCGCCATTACGGCCTCGCGCTGGCGCTGCTGCATGCCGCCGTGGAGCGCCTCGGCCCGGTAGCCGTGCGCGTTGAGCGTCTCGACCAGCGAGTCCACTTCAAGGCGCGTGCGGCAGAAGACGATTGCCGCCGAAGGGCTCTCCATGTCGAGCACGCGCTGAAGCGCGGCCGCTTTGTGCGGGCGCGCCACGACGTAGGCGACCTGCCGCACGCGCGGCAGCTTGCCCGCGGCCGGCTTTTCGCCTGCAATCGTCATCCGCTGCGGGTCGCGCAGGTGCCGCTCGGCAATGGATCTCAGCCGCGGCGGCATCGTCGCGGAAAACAGCGCGGTCTGGCGCGATTCGGCCGTGGCCTCCAGGATCGTCTCGATGTCTTCCGCGAAGCCCATGTCGAGCATCTCGTCGGCTTCGTCCAGCACGAGCAGCCTGACGGACTGCAGGTCGAGCGATCGGCGGCGGAGGTGGTCGAGAATGCGCCCGGGAGTGCCGACGACGATGTCGACGCCGCGTTCGAGGGCGCGAATCTGCTGGAGCATCGACGCGCCGCCGTAGAGCGGGAGCACGACGACACCGCTGCCGCGGGCGTACTTGTGCGTGGCCTCGGCTACCTGCATGGCAAGCTCCCGCGTGGGGACGAGCACGAGCCCGCGCGTCACGCGCCGGCCGGAGGCCTTCCGCCCTTCTGCGGTGGCGGCGGTGCGCGCTTCGTCGAGGAGCCGGTGGATCATCGGCAGGACGAAGGCGGCTGTCTTGCCGGTGCCGGTTGCCGCCTGCGCCAGGACGTCGCGTCCGGAGAGCATCACCGGGATCGTCTCCCGCTGGACGGGGGTGGGCTCTTCGTAGCCGAGGCTCGTAACGGCGGTCACGAGCGACTCGGCGAGCCCGAGGTCCGCGAAGCGTGAGGGTTCCTGCGGCTGGCGCGAGGTAGGCATCCCCTTATTGTGTGCAGCCGCCTTGCAGGGGCGCAAGTATGGCTCAGCGCTCCTGTGGCTCTCCATTCCGGCTGGCGCCCTGGGCGGGGGCCGGCTGAGGCCCTCCCAGGAGCGGGACGACTCCTTGCAGCAGCAACGTGCACGGACCCCGGTGAAGGGGTCCGCGTGCCGGTACACGCGACGGCCGGACCGGAAAGGCAGGCCTGAAGGGCTGGGACCATGGCTATCGAGAAGAACGGACCACGGGGGGTGGAGCCCGAGCGGAGCGGCGCTGACGCCCTGCGCCACGACGTTCAGACCCTCGCGGGCACCATCGGGGAGCGGAATGTGTGGCGCCCCGCGGCGCTGGCGCTCGCGGCAACCTACATCGCCAACAGGTTTTGTTCAGCAGGTCTCGATGTGCGTGCGCAGACGTACGAGGCCGCAGGCCAGAGGGTGGAGAACATCGAGGCGGTGCTGCCGGGCACGTCCAAAGGGCAGGAAGCGGTCGTGGTGGGGGCTCACTACGATTCGGTCCGCGGGAGTCCTGGCGCGAATGACAACGCTACCGGCGTTGCCGCGGTGCTGGAGCTTGGCCGCCGGTTGGCCGGACGACCGCATCCACGCACCGTCCGGTTCGTGGCGTTCGTCAACGAGGAGCCCCCGTTCTTCCAGACGCCGCTGATGGGCAGCCTGGTCTATGCGCGCGCGGCGCGCGAGAGAGGGGACCGGGTCGTGGCGATGCTGTCGCTCGAAACGATGGGGTACTACTCGGACGCGCGGAACAGCCAGAAGTACCCGGCTCCCATCGCCAACCTGTATCCCGATACGGGGGACTTCATCGGGTTCGTCTCGAACCTTCAGTCGGCACGCCTGCTGCTGCGCACGCGGCGGGCCTTCCGCGCGCGGACCTCTTTCCCGTTCCGGAGCGCCGCGGTTCCCGCGAGCATTCCCGGTGTCGGGTGGTCGGACCACTGGTCATTCTGGCAGGCCGGCTACCCGGCGGTCATGGTGACGGACACGGCGCCGTATCGCTATCCCTGGTACCACACCGCGCACGACACCCCGGACAAGATCTCCTTCGATCGCCTCGCCCAGGTCGTCAACGGACTGGAGAACGTCGTCACGGTGCTGGCCGGCGGGTAGAACTCCGTCATACCCGCGCGGCGCATCCCCCCTGGCGCGTCCTTCGTCGCTTCGGTATTCCCGGCCTGGCCGGTCCCGCGCCTTTCGATGCGGGCGCCGCGCTCCGGGACTCATGCGCGCTTCACTGTTACGAAACACTAGATGACGGAGACGGTCCGCTCACCGGCCTGGTGGCCGGACGTGCGTGGCGGCAGGGGCTCGGCGCGGTACAGCTCACGCGTGTTGCGGACGGCGGAATAGAGGCACGTCGCGAGCAGGCCGGCTGCGCCGATCGCACCTCCGGCGTCGAACAGCATGACAGAGCCCCCGAATGCCGAAGCGGTGGGGTTCATGAAGAGCACGACATTGCCTGCCGCAAGCGCCAACCGCAGTTCCGTCGGGCCCATGCTGAAGAAACTCATCTGAAACCGCCCCACGCTGGATGCGGCAAGGTACACTTCCAGGCACACGAGAAAGTAGGCGATGAGCAGCACGGCAGCAACGCCAGGGCTCATGTATCCCGAAAGCGCCAGGCCACCAAAGAGGAAGAGCGCGCCAAAGGCGTCGACGACATGGTCGACGTAGTATCCGTAGCGGGGACGCTGCTGCCCCCGCACCCGTGCCAGCGTGCCGTCGAGGCTGTCACCGAACCAGTTCAGGGCAAGAAAGACGATGACCAGCAGAAGGCCGGCCGGAGTGAGACTCGCCAGCCAGTAGGAGAGACCGGCCCCCAGCATGGAGATCAGCGCCAGGAGGGTGAGATGGTCGGAGTTCACCGGGGGCGGCATCCGCGCGGCGAGCCAGAGGAGTACCCGCTTCTCTAAACCGGAAAGGATGCTGTCCTGCACCCGCGACGGCGCGGCGGGGCCCGCGTCGCGAGGGGAACCGGATGTAGTCAGTGTGTTCATGGAACCTCCTGCCCGGGAATGCGTTGCCGGCAGGACGCCGGGCTCACGCGCTCGTTTCCCGAGCCGTGATCTCGCCGCTTGACGCATTGGTGAGAGAGATGAAGCCGATTCCACTCCTCATCGCGACCGTTCTGCTCCTCTCATTGCCCGGCCCGGCGAAGGCCGAGGCCCAGGTGAAGCCCGAGACGCTGGCCGGCTGGCGGGAGTACGTGGCGGCAACAGAAGCGCGCCGAGAGACTGAGGCACGGAATGGTTCCAGGTTCCTGGTGCTGGACTTTGGATCTGCGCCAGGCGAGGAACGAAAGGCAGTACTTGCGGGCGGCGTGCGCATCGAGCCGATGCGCACGAGGTCCGCGCAAGGGGACGCGATAGAGATCCCGTCAGGCCTCGTCCACCACTGGCGCGGCGCGGTCTTCGTCCCCGGGCTGACGGCAGCCGCCTTGATCGACCGACTGAAGCAGGCGCCTCCACCGCAGGAAGACGTGATCAGGTCTTCGGTGATCTCACGCGGTCCCGAGTCGATGCAGGTTGCCCTGCGGCTGCGCCGGACGCGGATCGTCACGGTTGTGTACGACACGGTGCACGACGTGACGTTCACCCGGCGGACCCCTCGGCGGTCGGAGAGTGCCAGTGTCATGACGCGGCTGCTCGAACTGGAGTCTCCGGACACCCCGCAGGAACGCGCCCGGCCGGAAGGCACCGACCGCGGCTTTCTCTGGCGCCTCAACTCCTACTGGCGGTACGAGGAGGTGGCTGGCGGCGTGATCGCGGAATGCGAGTCGGTGAGCCTCAGTCGCGGAGTGCCGTTCGGCCTGCGTACCATCACCGGTCCGCTCATCAGCGGGATTGCGCGCGAGTCGATGGAAGCGGCGCTGAACGCGCTGGTTCCGCTGGGCGGCGCGGGCGCACGGGCCGCCATCGGCAGCGTTGACCAGGTGACTAGCGCCTGTTGCGGAACGCGGCGCGGGTCGTCGCAGGCTCGATGATGGCGGAGGAGACCGCGATCCAGACCGCCGCCGCCACGAGCACCACCGCAGGCGCTTCCGCGCGGATCGCGTTCAACCCGGCGGCGACCAGCACGACTGCAAACAGCGCGTCCGCCCCCCTGATCCAGCGCGTTGACTGCTTCAGCTGGTCGTGCCAGCCTTCCGGATAGTGACGGTCCGCGAACAGCAGGTGCATGCGGAGGGAGCCGGCGACGGTGCCTGCCGCCACGCCCGCAAGGAACAGCAGCATCCCCCGATCCGCCCCCGACAGATCGCGCGCCTCCCACACTGGCCAGAGCAGGAAGATGTAGGCAAGGGTTGCCCCCACCTGATGAAACTGCCACCACCACACCGCCTTGGTCTTCAAGGGCGGGAGGGGGTCTGCCGGCGTGGCGGCGTCCGCGCCGGCCGCCTGGAGTGCCTCGCAGAGCTCCGCGGCGGACTGAAAGCGGGCGTCCGCCGTCTTCTGCAGGCATGTCGCAATGACCGCCTCGAGGTGCCGCCAGCCCCTGTCCGGCTCCCGTGTGCCGCCCGCGCGGACGAACGGCCGCGGCTCTCCCTCTAGGATCCGCGCAATCTTCGAGGCGCCATTCCCGTCGCCGAACGGATGACAGCCCGTGGCCAGCTCGTATATCAGCACACCAAGCGAGAAGATGTCGGACCTGGCGTCAACCGGAAGCCCGCGAATCTGTTCCGGCGACATGTAGCCGGGCGTTCCCAGCACGTTGCTGTCGCCGGTGAGTTCGGCGGCCCCGTGCATCGGATCGGAGAACTTCGCGATCCCGAAGTCCAGGATCTTCACCTCGTCGTCAGGCGTACGGATGACGTTTTCCGGCTTCAGGTCGCGATGCACGATCCCGCGCTTGTGTGCCACGCTGAGCGCACGGGCAAGCGCCACCCCTGTTTCCCGCGCGCGCTGCGGGCCGAGCGGGCCCCGTACCTCCATCTCGTCGCGGAGCGTCTCCCCGGCAACGTACTCGGAGGCGATATAGAGCTGCCCCTCGAGCTCTTCGAGCGCATAGACCGTTGCAATCCCGGGATGCGCCAGCGAGGCCGCGGCCCGGGCTTCCCGCCGCAGGCGCTCCGTACGTTGGGGATCTCCAGAGAACCGGGGTGCCAGCGCCTTGAGCGCCACGGTGCGGCCCAGGCGGGTATCGTCCGCGAGATAGACGACGCCCATGCCCCCTTCGCCGAGCACTCGCCGGACGCGGTAGTGCCCGATCGTCCGCCCGGCGGTGGAGGCAGTCCGTGCGAGGGTGTCGAGCTCGGCCCGTGTGGCCGCCGGCTCTTCGATGAAGGCTGCCGCGCGCTCGTGGGCGTCGAGCAGCGATGCCACCTCGGCCCCGACCTCCGGCTCTTGCGTGTTCAGTGTGGCGAGAAAGGTCCCTCGCGCGTCGGGGTCGAGTTCCAGTGCCTGATGGAACAGCTCGTTCACGCGGCTCCACGCGCTGCTCACGACCCGGAAAGACCTTCCAGTTCCCGCAGCAGCCAGGCTTTCGCCACGGTCCAGTGACGTTTGACGGTGGCGGGGGAGATGGCGAGCGCCTCGGCGGTCTCCTCGACTGAAAGCCCTCCGAAGTAGCGCAGCTCGACAATCCGTGCCTGCTGCGGATCGAGTGCGGCAAGCTTCGACAGCGCCCGGTCGAGCATGACGAGGTCCAGTGGAGACTGCGGCGTTCCGGCAAGGAGCCCTTCGTCCAGCGTGACCTGCGCCTGGCCTCCCCCGCGCTTCGAGGCGCCGCGGCGCCGGGCACGCTCGACCAGCAGGCGGCGCATGGCAATGGCCGCGATCGCCACGAAGTGGGCGCGGTTCTGCCACTGCACCGGCTTCTCGCCGGCAAGCCTGAGATACGCTTCGTGCACGAGCTCTGTCGCCTGGACGCTCTTCGCCCGCTCGCGCCGCACGTACCGCTCCGCCACCCTCCGCAGCTCGGCGTAGACATCGTCAATCAGGCCATCGATGGCGGGATCCCTGATCACCCGCCGATTATGGCCGAAGTTCCCGGACAGGGGGACGGCTCCTCCCGCCATCGCCGCGCTATGATGCCGCCCATGACACGCGTGACCCGATGGGCAGCGATCCTGATCCTCTTGGCCCCGGGATGGCCCGCCGCCGCACAGACGGTGCGGTTCGAGCCGGCTGCCGGCACGCCGACCTTCGCCGTCCGCGAACCGATCCTGCGCGTGAAGCCGGGCGACACCGTCGAGACGCGGACGTTCTCGCGGCCCGGTGACTATTACGACCCGGAGGTTGCGGGCCCGTGGCCGGGGGAGGTCGGCCCCTTTCACATCGAAGGGGCGGCCCCCGGGGACACCCTCGTCGTTCGGATCCTGAAGCTCACGCCGAACCGCGACATCGCCATCTCGAACGTCACGCCGGGGGGCATCAGTGCGGTGGCTGCTGACAGCCGCACGCGGATGCTCAACGAAGACCTCCCCGCGCGGCGCTTCGTCTGGCGGCTCGATCGCGAGCGGATGGTGGGCATCCTCGACCTTCCACACTCGGCGAGCAAGCGGATCGAGCTGCCGCTGGCGCCGATGCTCGGGCGCGTGGCCGTCGCCCCGGCCGGGGAAGAAGCGTGGGGCGGGCTCTGGCCTGGAAACTTCGGCGGCAACATGGATGCGGCCGACGTTCGCGAAGGGACCACGGTGTACCTGCCCGTTTTCCACGAGGGCGCCCTCTTCTACTTTGGAGATTTTCACGCGCTGCAGGGTGATGGCGAGATTGCCGGATCCGGTCTGGAATCGACAGCAGACGTCACGTTCCAGTTCGACCTGCAGAAGGGGAAGCGCATCCGGTGGCCCAGATTCGAGGATGCCACACACATCATGGTGGCCGGCAGCGTGCGCCCGCTCGGCGATGCCGTCCGGATCGCGTACGTGGAGCTGATCGAGTGGCTCGTGGCCGATTACGGCTTCGAGAAGATGGAGGCCTATCAGGTCGTGTCTCAGGCGGGTGTGCTGCGGGTCGCCAATATGGTGGACCCGAACTACACGGTCGTGGCGAAGTTCCCGAAACGCTCGCTGCCGCCCCCTCGCTGACCGGCGCATCACCATGTGGAGCCATGGAGACTCATGAACAGGACCGTCACGCCGCTTGTCGTGATCGCGGCCTTCGGGGTGGCGGGTCTCGCCGCCTGCTCCTCGGGTAATGGACGGGCGCCGGCAGAACCTGCCGACATCCTGCTGACCAACGGCAGGGTCGTCACGCTGGACGAGGGGCAGCCTGAGGCGGCGGCTGTCTCCATCCGGGGTGACAGGATCCATGCGCTCGGCTCGGCTGACGAGATGAACAGGCACGTCGGGCGGGAGACGCAGGTCATCGACCTGCAGGGGCAGCTCGTGATCCCCGGGTTCATCGAAGGGCACGGCCACTTCATGGGCCTCGGGCGCGCGGCGATGCAGCTCGATCTCATGAACACCACGAGCTGGGAGGAGATCGTCCGGATGGTTGCCGAGGAGGTGAAGACCGCGAGGCCGGGCCAGTGGATCTACGGCCGCGGGTGGCACCAGGAGAAATGGACGACGCCGCCTGTACCGAACGTCGAAGGGTTTCCGACACACGCGTCACTCGATGCCGTCTCGCGGGACAACCCTGTCGTGCTGACTCACGCAAGCGGCCACGCGAGCTTTGTGAACGGAAAGGCCATGGAGCTCTCGGGCCTCACGCGGCGGACCCCCGATCCCCCCGGCGGCGAGATCATCAGGGCTGCGAACGGTCATCCCACGGGCGCGCTCCGCGAGACCGCCTCCGGCCTGATCCGCAGCGGGGCCGGAGAGCCGGAGCTGGGAGAGGATGGACGCCTCGAGCGTGCGCGGCGGGCACTCGATCTGGCGGGGAAGGAAGCCCTGTCGAAGGGGATCACCTCTTTTCAGGACGCCGGTTCCTCGTTTGCCGACATCGACCTGATGAAGGCGATGGTGGACGAGGGCGCCGCGGGGGTGAGGCTCTGGGTGATGATCCGCGCGAGCAACGCGGAGCTCGAAGATAACCTCGCGAAGTATCGGATGGTCGATTACGGGAATGGGTTCCTGACCGTGCGTGCGATCAAGCATTCGATCGACGGTGCGCTCGGCTCACGCGGGGCATGGCTGCTGGAGCCATACGCGGACAAGCCCGACAGCACCGGCCTCAACACCACCCCGGTCCAAACCATCGCGACCACCGCAAATCTTGCCCTGGAACATGGCTACCAGCTCTGCGTTCATGCGATCGGGGATCGGGCGAATCGCGAGACGCTCGATCTGTTCGAGAAAGCCTTTGCCGCACATCGCGGTGGAAAGGATTTGCGGTGGCGGGTCGAGCACGCGCAGCATCTGCACCCGGCAGACATCCCCCGGTTCGGCAGGCTTGGCGTGATCGCCTCGATGCAGGGGGTCCATTGCACATCGGATGCGCCGTATGTGCGCGCGCGCCTCGGGGAACAGCGAGCGCAGGAAGGGGCCTACATGTGGCAGGCCCTGAGGGGGAGCGGAGCCGTGATCGTCAACGGCACCGACGCGCCTGTGGAAGACGTGGATCCGATTGCCAGCTACTACTCCTCCGTGACCCGCAAGGGGGCTGACGGCTCCCTGTTTTTCCCCGGTCAGCGGATGACCCGCCTGGAGGCGTTGAAGTCCTACACGATCGACGCCGCTTACGCGGCCTTCGAGGAAGGCTCGAAGGGCACGCTCGTTCCTGGCAAGTACGCCGACATGGTCGTGCTCTCGAAAGACATCCTCACGATCCCGGAGGATGAGATCCCCGCCGCGACGGTCAGCTACACCATTGTCGGAGGCAAGGTGCGGTACAGCAGATAATCACCCTCCCGCCTGCCACGCCCGGATCGACTCGAAGGGGTACAGCAGCATCAGGATGTTGAGCGTCAGGTTGTCGCGAATCCAGTATCCGACCACGAGCTCCATTACGAGCGCCGCGACGACCACGACGCGTACGGGCAGCGTTGCCGCCAGCCCGAATCCAGCCATCATCGCCCCAATGTCGGCCACGGAGTTGAGCACGCTGTCGCCGTAGTAGTCGAGCGAGATCGTGGCCTCCCGGTATCGGTTGATCACCATCTCGGTGTTCTCGAAGATCTCCCAGGCGCTCTCGATGACCACCGCGGCGAGCAGTCGCAGGCCGGCCAGCTTCTCGCCAGGAGCCACAGCAACCCGTAGAACAGGAAGCCATGGATGATATGCGAGAACGTGTACCAGTCGCTCAGGTGCTGTGAATTCTCGGAGCTGGCGACGATGCCGTGCCACGCTTTGACGTAGCCGCACTTGCAGATAGGCTCGCGACCCATCGTCAGCAGGATGCCGGCCGCGGCGAGGGTGATCAGGGCGGCCCCGGCCAGGTGGCGCGCGGTCAGCCGTGGAGGGGCCGTCATGGAATGTCGCGCATCGTAGCATGCGGCACCGGGCGCTGCGGCCTGGGGCCAGGCGCGGGTCGCGCGGCCCGTACCGGCTTCCCGCTTCCCGCTACCAGTTGCCAGTTACCAGTTGCGGTGGGCTCTACGTGATCGGGACGAACCGGCACGAGAGCCACAGGATCGATCTGCAGCTGCGAGGGCGCGCCGGACGGCAGGGCGATGGTCAACGACGATCCTTCCCGCCATCAGATCGGCGCGCTGCTCACGGGCGCCGGCGGGGCAACGGTTGCCATCTACTCGGCCGCTATCCTCATGCCGTTGCTGATGCTCTGGGGGCTGGTGGACACATTCCTTCGGAAGCGTCCGGGCCGGCGGCCCAGCCCCTTCGGACCGCCGGATTGAGCGTCGCTGGAGGTCGGATCAAGCCGCCTCCGCCAGACCCCCTGCGTCGTCGTCCCTGATCCGCCGGGCGAGAACGACACCAGGGAGGAGCACGATCACGGCACAGACGAGAAGTGCCGTGCGGAAGCCGTCACGCGAGAGAGAGCCCGCCTCACCGCCTGCCGCGGCAATCGTTCCGAGCGCGGCAATTGCGACAAGGCCGGCGGCCCGGACGATGGCATGATGGACCCCGGAGGCGGCGCCTGCGCAGTCTGCCGGCACCGACGACACCGCCGCATTCGTGAGGGGGGAAATCGCAATTGACAGCCCTGTGCCGAATACGGCCATGCCCGGGATGATGAAGGACCAGAACGGCAACGGATCAGGACCCACCGTCAGCCACACGACGCCCAGGCCGGCGGTGACCACGCCCGCCGTAACCATGAGGCGCGACCCCACCCTCGCCGTGAGCCTGCCGAACCGCTCGGAGAGCAGCATGGGCAGCGCCATCGGCAGCACTGTCATGCCGGCCCAGGTTGCTGAATACCCGAGCACTCCCTGCGTGTAGATGACGAGCAGGAAAGAAAGCCCGAAGAGGCCGAAGTACATCGCCGCGGTGACGCCGTTCGCAGCGACGCAGTTCCGGGACCTGCCCAGCTCCGGAGGGATCAGCGAATGGAGCCGTTTGTGGCGGGAGAGCAAGACCCCTGTGCCAGCAGCTACGGCCAGTGCCGCGAGAACAGTGGGAGAGGTCCATCGTTCCCCTCCTTCGATGAGCGCATAGGAGAGGCTGCCCAGCACGACTACGACGAAGATCGTGCTCGTCACACTTACGCGTTCGCGACGTTCCGTCGAGCTTTCCGGAACGGCAGCAAGGAGCCAGAAGGCAGGCAGCGCAAGGGCGGCCGACGTCACGAACACCGCCCGCCACGACCACATGTCGGCCAGCGCTCCACCTGCGACCGGCCCGACGACGGTGGCCAGGCCGCTCCAGCCGGCCCAGAGCCCGAACGCCCGGGTTCGATCGACCTCGTCCCTGTAGCTCCCACGCAGCAGCGCCACGGCCCCGGGCACGATGAGCGCCGCGGCTGCACCCTGGACGACGCGGAGGAGGATGAGCCAGGTGGCTGACGGAGCGGCTGCGCAGCCGAGCGAGGCGCCGGCGAACAGGATGAGCCCCAGCCGCATCACCCGTCGGCGCCCGTGCAGATCCCCGAGTGCCCCGGCGGGCACCACGAATGCCGCAACCATGATCAGCGAGGCGTTGGTGATCCACTGGAGGCTGGAGAAGGGAGCCTGAAGTGAGCGGGCAATATCCGGCAGGGCGACAGTAACCGCCGTGCCGTCGAACGTCACAATTGCGGAGCACAGGATGAGACCGATGAGACCACGCGTGCTCAGCACCAGCCGCTTCCGTGCAACGGGTACGCCACAGAACTCCCAACGCCCAACCTCCAACGCCCAAACTCCCAACGCCCAACGCCCAACTCCCAACCTCCAACTCCCAACGCCGAACGCCCAACGTCTCTGATTAGCGGGGCCTGGCGCCGATGCCATATCGGTTCCCCGGCGCGATGCGGGCAGCGCGCTGCGGAAGGTCGAAAAATGTGCCGCAGGCGCACCTAACCGCGGAGGCGCTCATTCGGCACTGTCGCACGAGTCACCCGTCTGCCCAACTGATTGGGCACTGGCGTCCGGATCACCCGAGCCGACGCGGGCATCGGCAGGACACCCGCCGGAGGCGCATTTTTCCGCGCGTAGCCCGAGGCGCGGGGGAACCGATGTGGCGTTGGCGCTGCAGCCCGGTAATCAGAGACTCCCAACGTCCAAACTCCCAACTTGCACACCAGATCCACAGGCGAAGGGGAGTACGGGGAGGCGGGAAGGGGATTAGCGGGGCCCCGGAGTCCACCTCAAGCGCAGGTCCGCCGGGCACGGGAGCTGCTTGTGCGGGCGCTGGAGAAGCCATGAACAAACGGGCGGCGCTCACGATCGGCGTCCTGGTGACGCTGCTGGTTCCTGCAGGTCCCGCGGCAGGTCAGGGCATGGACCTGACGCTGTTCGTGGGCAGGGCCTATCCAACCTTCGACGATCGACTCACGCTCCGGCCGCCACCGCCATCGCTGCCGGCGCTGGACGTGAACGTAGCCGGTACCCCGGAAGTTCGAGCGGCCGGCGGGTCAGTCTTTGGCGCGGCCGTCGCCTTTGAACTGGGAGTGCTGGGAATCGAGGGACGGTTCGATGCGACCCGGGTCGGGTTCGACCTCACCGGTGCGCGCTACGACCTGCGCTCGACCGATCCGTCGTTCGAAGGGCTGAGTGCGAGCGTCACGCTGGCCGACGGCCGTTTAGACGCCGACCGTCTGCGGGTGCTCTCGCTGAATGCGAGGCTTCGGACGCCGGGCCCCATCGGCCTCGTCGCCTCGGGTGGCGTGAGCTACCTTCCGCGGATTACCGTGACCGGATCGGTTCCCGTCGGGGTGCAGGTGGTCGGCCTCCCGGCCATTCCTGTCCTCTCACCAAGGCTGACGCTGGAGGCCACACCAGGGCAGGCCGAGCATCGCTTCGGACTCAACGGGGGAGCGGGCCTGCGTGTGGGTGGCCGGCGGGTGGCATTGATGGCCGAGGTCCGCGCCTTTTATTTCCGGGAGTTCGAGCTCCAATTCGGTGGTCTGGACGGCGGGGATCTCGTGGGGACCCTGCTCGGGGGCATTTCGCCGGTGCGGTTCGAGCCGATCCTCTTCAATGGCCAGGCGGGGCTGGTTTTCAGGTTTTGAGCCAAAGAATTTATCGGCTTGACGAAAGTTGTTTCAACGAGTATATTCTCTCCGTGGGCACGCTGAAGGACGACATCAAGCAGGCAAAGGCGTGGAGGTCGCGTGAGGAGGAAGCCTTCCTCAACCTGCTCCGGACGGCCGACGTGCTCTCACGGGGGGAAGCCGCGATCCTGAAGGGTGCGAACTTGTCGGCCAATCAGTACAACGCACTGCGGATTCTGCGGGGAGCCGGAAAGGACGGTGTGACCTGCAGCGAGCTCGGCGGGCGCCTCATCGAGCGCGACCCGGACGTGACGCGGTTGATCGACAGGCTGGAGGAGCGCGGGCTCATGCAGCGGACCCGTGACGCCCGCGATCGCCGCGTGTATCGGAACGTGATCACGCCGGCCGGCCTCGACCTGCTCGCATCGCTCGACGAGCCGCTCGTGTCGGTCCACAGGAAGCAGCTTGGCCACCTGGGGCAGGAAAAGCTCCGCACGCTGATCCACCTGCTGGAAGAGGCAAGGAGCGCGGCGGAGTAGTTTTTTTGCCCAAATAGTCGTTAGAACGATAGTCGATTTGACATCTACTACAGCTCGGACAAGACAACAAGTGAAGGAGAGAAGCATGACCCGCACATTTGAGACACCTGCACTCGGAACCACGATCCTTCGGCTGATTGTGGGGATCATCTTCATCGCACATGGCGCGATGAAGGCATTCGGCTTCGGGATCGCAGGCACAGCCGGCTTCCTGGATTCGGTGGGCGTGCCCATGGCCAGCCTCATGGCCCCGGTGCTGATCGCGACGGAACTGGGCGGAGGCGTTCTGCTCGTTCTGGGGCTGCTGACGCGCTACGTCTCCATCCCGCTCGCCTTCACGATGGTCGTCGCTATCGCGACGGTGCACCTGCCGCATGGGTTCTTCCTGCCGCAGGGGTATGAATTCGCACTGCTCGTCGGCGCCGGGCTGCTGACCCTCGCCCTTCAGGGCTCCGGGGCGTTCGCGCTCGACAACATCATCGGCAGGCACCGCACGGTCGTCAGGGGACAGGAACTCCGACAGGCAGCCTGACGTCTTGCCAGAGTCTGCACACAAGGGGAGGCGGCTGCGTGGGCCCAATCGGGCCAGCCGCCTCCCCTTTTCTAGGGTGGCTGCTCAACCCGGCCTTCGCCATGTTGCCCCTCCCGCTGCACGAACCCGGTCACAACGCAGACGGCTACCGCGGGGTGTAGAGGTAGTGCCAGTGCGTCATCTGGCGCGAGGGGGACCGGCGCTGTGAGCTCTGGATTGTCGGCGGAGCATCGCGGCTGCGCCTGTTCAGCGGCGGAACGCTGACGCTCGACGAGCACTCCCGCTTCTAATCTCCTCCATTCACGACTTCATCGAAACACCCTGGATTCGTACGCTTCCATACTGTTACAGGCCGCTCAGCCTCCTCCTGTAAACGAGGTGCGGCACAGGTCCTGATCAGGCTGCCAGGAGCCCTCCGGCACGGTCATCATCTCCTAGAGCGGCTCTGGTGCCGATATCATAGGTACCGTTCGCGGCGGTCCGGAGTGACACCGCTGTGCGATATCTCGCCTGAATGACGTTTATGCCAACTGTGCTTGTAATCGAGGACGACCCGGACATGCAGGCTATCGAGCGGACGATGCTCGAGTGTGTGGGATATACGGTGAAGATGGCCGGCAACGGCGCCGAGGGGCTGCAGTCGCTGAAGTGCGGCACGCCCTGCCTGATTCTGCTGGACCTGATGATGCCCATCATGGACGGCCTCAGCTTCCTGCGGGAGCGGAAGCGGCTGGCCGCGGCGCAGTCGACACCGGTCATCTGCGTGTCCGCCGCTGGTCCTGAACTGGTGGGAGAGGCACTGCGTCTTGGGGCGGTCGAGTGCCTGCACAAGCCCACTGACTTCGACGAGCTCTGCGACATCGTGGCGCGCTACTGCCCGGGATCGCCTCCACAGCCGGCCACTTAGCTCCGGCGCCGCCGCTCTCACTCGCGGCACCGCAGATCACGTCTCCCTCGGATCTCGCGGCTCACGGGAGCTTGAAGCCGGAGAGCGACTACCCCTCTGTCGCTTCGGCGCTGTCCGGTCTCGAGCGGGTGATCGTCGAGTCTCACCCGGCACGCCCCGGCACCGCGCGGGATCGAAGAAGCTCCCGGCGTTGCGTTGCGTGTGCGGAGGTTCGGCCGATCTGCTGACAGCCGGGAGCGCGGCGCGCACCTCGGGCGGGATTGCGCCCGTGGGCACCGCGGCGAACAATCTCCCTCATTCGCGAGAAGTCCCGACGTACTGACGGCCGATCTCGTCCAGGTCCGCCGGGAGAACGGGTTTGCCGCCCCGGCTAGACAGCGACAGAATAGGCTACTGCTGCTGGAGGAGTGCTTTTCAGCAGCCTTCACGAGCGGTGATCCCGATGGACAACACTCCCGAACTCGATCGGCTGGTGACCGAGCTGAACGCGTTGGGCTCGAGGCGCACCCAGGAAGCAAACCGGCTGGACGACTGGCTTGCCCTTCTCCGGGGCCAGGGTGGCAGCGACCTCTACCTCGTCTCTGGAGCGCCGCCGGCAATACGGCGTCATGGTGCTGTTCGTCCGCTTGCCGAGCCACCCCTCGACGGAGAGGAGATCGAAGACGCCGTGCTGCCGGCCCTGCCTGCGTACGCCGCGGAGCAATACCGGAAGCACGGCATCGCGGATGCGTCACTGCGCCGGGGGCCTGGCGGCCGATTCCGCGTGAACCTGCATCGCGAGCGTGGCCGTGCTGCCGCAAGCATCCGCGCGCTGCCGCTGAACCCTCCGGAGCTGAGCGAGCTGGGGCTCCCGCCCGGGATCGAGGCGCTCAGCCGGCTCGCGCACGGCCTTGTTCTCGTCGGTGGGCCGACCGGCTCCGGCAAGACGACAACCGTGGCCGCGCTGGTGGACGCCATCAACCGGCGGGATGCGAAACACATCATCACAATCGAGGATCCTATCGAGTACGAGCATCCGCACCGGCGCAGCCTCGTCGAGCAGGTGGAGATCGGCATCGACGCTCCTGACTTCACGACCGCTCTGCGGTCCGCCGTACGACAGTCGCCTGACGTGATCATGGTTGGAGAGATGCGCGACCCCGAGACGATGCGCATTGCGCTGGCCGCGGGTGAGACCGGGCATCTCGTCTTCTCGACGTTGCACACCAGCGACGTGGCGTCGACCGTCTCGCGCGTCTCGGATGCGTTTCCGTCCGAGCGGCAGACCACCATCCGCCAGGAGCTGGCAATGGCGCTCGCGGCGGTCATGACCCAGGTGCTCGTTCCCGGCACTGCCGGCAACAACGTTCCGGCGGCCGAGCTCCTGATGGTGGGATACGGCGCCCGCCAGAACATCCGCAAGAATTCGCTGCAGCATCTTCACCAGGAGATCACGATGTCCAGACGTGACGGGTCGTTCACGTTCGAAGAATGCCTGGCGGGGCTGGTCGGGCGCGGTGCGATCAGTACTGACGAAGCACGTGTTCGCGCAAGGCACCGTGAGGAGTTGGACGGTCTGCTGGCGAGCGGGCCGCTCCGGCCGTGAGCGTGCCGGAGCGCTGGTCAAGGGTTCGGTTCAGAACGGCAGCGCCCGTGCTGGCGGTCTGCCTTGGCGTGGCTGCGGGGCTGAGCGGTCATGACGGAGACTGGCCGTGGTCCGGCCGGGACCCCGGTGCACAGCGCTTCTCGCCGCTGACGCAGATTACACGCGAGAACGTCTCGACCCTGCAGCAGGCCTGGACGTTCGACACCGGCGCCCGCGACCTCCAGGTCACTCCCACCGTCATCGGCGGGCTGATGTACGTGACGGCGGGGAAGCAGGTCATTGCCCTGGAGCCGGAAACGGGCGCGCACGTCTGGACGTACGAGGCGAGCGGCGCGGTCAGCCGGCGCGGCGTGGCCTACTGGCCGGGAGACGCGAAGATGCCCCCCCGCCTCTATTCCGGTGCCGGGGACGGCCGGATGATGGCGCTCGATGCCCGCACCGGTGCCATCGCCGGAGACTTCGGCGATGGCGGATTCGTCGACCTGAAGGAGAGCGTACGCGGCGATGTCGATGGGTCCCTCTTCCTCATCTCACCCCCCGTCGTCCACAAGGACATCGTTATCACTGGGGGCGCCAACACGGAACAGGAGCCGAGCACCGGGCTGTATGGCGACATCCGGGGGTGGGACGCACGCAGCGGACGACTGCTCTGGTCTTTCCACACCGTCCCTCGCGCTGGGGAGCCGGGGGTCGAGACATGGGAAGGGGAGAGCTGGAAGAACCGATCGGGCACGAACGTCTGGTCGTACATGACCGTGGACGAGGAGCGCGGGATCCTCTTTGCGCCGACCGGTTCCCCTACGTCCGATTTCTACGGTGCGGATCGCCGTGGCCAGAACCTTTACGCCAACTCGCTCCTGGCCATCGACGCCCTGACGGGGAGGCTGAAATGGTTTCACCAGCTCGTGCACCACGACATCTGGGACTGGGATCTGCCCGCCGCGCCGACGCTGATCGATGTCACCGCGCGCGACGGACGGAGGGTCCCGGCGGTTGCCGTCATCACCAAGATGAGCACCCTCTTCATCTTCGACCGGGTGACAGGGGAGCCGCTGTTCGGGCTCGAGGAGCGTCCGGTTCCACAGAGCACGGTTCCGGGCGAACAGACATGGCCGACGCAACCCTTCCCGCTCGCCCCGCCACCGCTGGCACGGACCACGTTCGATCCCGGGACCGATTTCTACACCCTGACGCCCGAGCACGCGGCCTATTGCAGGGAGATCTGGAAAGAGCACGGGATGTATACGAAAGGCATCTTCACGCCTCCCGGGCTGGACGGCACGATGGTGATGTTCCCAAGTACGCTCGGCGGCGGGAACTGGAGCGGGCTTTCCTACGATGCGAGCCGCAGCCTGGTCTTCACGAACATCATGAACCTGGGGCAGGTCGGACGGATGGCGCGTCGCGTCAATCCTGCGACCGGCGCGGAGACCTACGCCCGGACCTCACCCTGGGCGAGCGCCTACGCGCGGTTCTGGAACCCGAAGACGAAACTGCCCTGTTCGGCCCCTCCGTTTGGCGAGCTGATCGCCATAGACGTCAATCGCGCCGCCGTGGCCTGGCGGGTGCCGCTGGGAGTGTTCGACGATCTGAAGGCGCGCGGGTTCGACCGCACGGGCTCCCCGAACATCGGCGGGACGATCGCGACCGCGTCGGGAGTTGTCTTCATCGCGGCGACCATCGACGAGCGGTTCCGCGCGTTCGACGCCGACTCGGGCGCGGCGCTCTGGGAGACGCGGCTGGACGCGAGCGGCCACGCCACGCCGATGACGTTCATGGGGCGGGACGGCCGGCAGTATGTGGTGATCGCGGCCGGAGGGAACGGCCTGCTGGCCTCTCCCGTCGGGTCGAAGCTTGTGGCTTTCGCGCTGCCCCGCCGCTGAGCCACGCGGCTCGACCACGAACTTTCGGCAGCCGGAAAGTCGGGCCGGGGGCGTTGACCCTCTGTGGCGAGCGGAGCCTCGGCGGCCTGAGGCGGGGCCTCCCTAAGTACTCCGGCCCAGCTCGCGGGCCAGGCCGTCACGCCGTTCGGCTAGGCGGTTGAACGCCCGGTGCCCCCGCAGGAGCATCAGGACGGCCCCCATCAGCATCACGCCTCCCAGCGCCGCGGCCGCGTAGGCGCCGTCCTTCCCTGACCCGTAGCCGACTGCGAGCGCGCTCACCACGAACACGGATGTGAACGCCACGGCCATTCGCCCGGCAACGATGTGCTGCCGCGCATAAAGTACCCGGCGGTGCCGCAGCACCCAGACCGAGAAGACCGCCCAGGAGAGGCCGATGACGATCATCAGGGCGAACGCGACCTGCGTCCGGAACGGGAGTGCAGGCTCGGTCAGCCAGAGCGCGCCGGCAAGGACTGCCATGGCCAGCGAGCCCAGGAGGAGCGCCACGTATCCCAGCCGGCTGTGCAGTGAGAGCTCGGCGTCGAGAAGCCGCTGCACGTCAGGAAGGATCGGGGAGCCGCCCGGGCGAGCGGGATTGGTCTGATTCATACAGGCCTGCCTTTCGTGTCCATGTCGCGCCGCAGCATCTGCCTGGCGCGGAACAATCGTGACTTCACCGTACCGGCGGGCACACCGAGCACCTCGGCCACCTCTGCGAGCGACAGCTCGCGGAGGTAGAAGAGCGTCAGGACTTCACGCTCGGTGACGGGGAGCTCTTCCAGGCCCTGCTGCATCGAGGCGAGATCCTCCTCGAGTGCGGATGGGTCCTGGTCTGCAGCAAGGTCGAAATCGTGGAGGGGCACGGCCGCCGGCGTGGCATACCGCTCACGGAGGCGGTCCATCAGCGCACGGCGCGCGATTCCAAAGAGCCAGGGGCGCAGCTTCGATCCCTCGCGAAGCCGGACGATCCCGCGGATCACGCGGACCCAGACGTCCTGCAGCACTTCCCGGGCCGCCTCGTCTTCTGCCGTCACCCGGCGAACGTACCGCCAGAGCGGCTCGTGCCACCGTGCGACCAGCTCATCGAAGGCTGCCCGCTCGCCGAGCTGGCAGCGCACGGCCAGCCATTCATCCTCCCGGGCCTCCAGCCCGGGAGCACTGTTATCGGTCATGCCCTCCTCCAGGGAACTCTCGATAACGGGAGTCGCAGGAGGGCCCAAAAGGTTCAGGCAAGCGCTACGTCGAGCACCATCATGATGGCGAAGCCGAGGATCGCGCCGCCGGTCGCCAGGTCGTCGTGGCCGCCCGCCTGTGACTCGGGGACGACTTCCTCGATGACGACGAAGATCATGGCGCCGGCCGCGAACGCCAGCGCGTAGGGGAGGATCGGCCGCATCACGATGACGGCGGCTGCCCCGATCACCCCGGCTATCGGCTCCACCCACGCCGACATCTGGCCGTACCAGAAGGCGCGTCCGCGCGACATGCCGTCACGGCGCAGCGGCACGGCCACGGCTGTCCCTTCCGGGCAGTTCTGCAGGCCGATGCCGACGGCCAGGGCAATCGCCGCACCGAGCGTTGCCGTTTCGTACCCCGCGGCCACCGCCCCGAACGCCACGCCCACGGCGAGCCCCTCGGGAATGTTGTGGAGCGTGATCGCGAGGACCAGGAGGGCCGACCGGCGCCAGGGCGTCTTGACCCCCTCGGCTGCGTTGTCGGGCTTGAACATGTGGAGGTGGGGCAGCAACCAGTCTGCCAGGCGCATGGCTCCGGCGCCGGCCAGGAACCCGAGTAGCGGCGGGACCCACTTCACGAGCCCCATCTCCTCCGACATGGCAATCGACGGCGCCAGCAGCGACCAGAAGGAGGCGGCAATCATCACCCCCGCCGTAAACCCCAGGGCGAAGTCCAGGAGCCGCCGCTCGACCTGCTTGAAGAAGAAGACCACGCCGGCGCCGAGCGCCGTCATGCCCCATGTGAACAACGTTGCTATCAGCGCCTGCGTGATTGGACTGAGCCCGCCGAATGTTTCCAGCACGCTGCAGATCCTACAGCGGAAGATGTACTATTTTCTCCAGTCCGCGCGCGTGGGCGGGCGTTGGAGGGGCAAGTGAACCGACGGGAATGGCTGACCAGCATGGGGATGGGACTTGCCGGCGTTTCCGCCGGACGGCAGGCGGGTGGAGGTGCCACGCCGGCCGCGCCTGCGCAGCCCGCACAGCCTCCCGGAGCCGGGGCCACGCTTCCGCTCGTCGAGTTCGAGCCCCGCAGCATGCTGCACGTCGAGGAAACGGCTGTCGAGAAACCGCGTTTTCCGGTGATCGACGTGCACACCCACCTGTCCTTCTCCAGGCAGGGAGGGATGCGGTATGCCGCGCCGCCGGAAGAGCTCCTGCCCGTCATGGATCGCCGCGGCGTGGAGACAATGGTGAACCTGACGGGGGGAACGGGGGAGGGGCTTGCAGAAACAATAGCCAGGTACGACCGTGCGCACCCCGGCCGCTTCATCACCTTCACCGAACCCTCCTGGGGCCGTGCCTCGGAACCGGGCTACGCTGCCTTCCAGGGGGATCAGATCGGGGCGGCCGCCCGTGCCGGAGCCCGCGGCCTGAAGGTGCTCAAGACACTGGGGCTCTACCTGCGTGACGGGGGGCCGTCGGGGCCGCTGGTGGCAGTCGACGACAAGCGGTTCGACCCGATGTGGGAGGCCTGCGGCGGGCACGGGCTGCCGGTCGCCATTCACATTGCGGATCCCGAAGCGTTCTTCCTTCCGACCGACAGGTTCAACGAACGCTACGAGGAACTGGCGAATCATCCCGACTGGTCGTTCTCGGGTCCCGGGTTCCCGAGCTTCCGCGCCCTGCTGGAAGCGTGCGACCGTGTCTTCGCGCGGCATCCGAAGACCACGTTCATCGCGCTGCACGTCGGGCACAATGCGGAGAACCTGGCTGTGGTCAGCGAGCGGCTCGAACGCTTCCCCAACATGAGCGTGGAACTTGGCGCACGCATCGGGGAGCTCGGGCGTCAGCCGCGGACGGCGCGCCGGTTCTTCGAGCGCTGGCAGGACCGCATCCTGTTCGGGACCGACGCGGTGCCGCACGGTACGCAGACGCCGCAACAGATCTTCGGGGACGAGCTGTACAGGATTTACTATCGCTTCCTCCAAACCGAGGACGAGTACTTCGATTACGCGCCGGCGCCGGTCCCTCCCCAGGGGCGATGGCGCATCTACGGGCTTGGCCTCCCCGACGCCATTCTGCGCAAGGTGTACTCGGAGAACGCCACGAGGGTCCTGAACGTCCGCGCCTGAGGAGCCTGCAGGCCCGGCGGATCGGTGTCCGTTCCGGAAGCTGCCTCTGAGAGGCTCACGCACAGGTCGACGTCGTTGCCTGCGTTCCCACGGGCCAGAGGTTTGCCCTCTTCTTGTGACTGGGGCATAGTACGCGCGGCATGCAGATCATCACGCCGGCAAAGGTTCATCCCGTCATCGTGATTGGCAGCGGGGCGTCAGGCGGCATGGCTGCCTGGAACCTGACTCGACAGGGAATCGACGTGCTGCTGCTGGATGCGGGGGAGAAGTTCGATCGCTCCAGGTATTGGACGCACGTGCAGCCGTGGGAGTCACGGGAGAAGCGCGCACGCGGCGAGCGGCCGCCGGACTTTTTCCTCGACACGAAGGAGCAGCCGTACGACACGCCGAAGGAACGCCCGTTCCAGCTCACGCGCGTGTGGGGGCATGGCGGGAAGACGAACGTCTGGGGGCGGGTGAGTCTCCGGTACGCCGAGCTCGACCTCAAGGCGGCGGATCGTGACGGGTGGGAGATCCCGTGGCCGATCTCCTATGCGGACATTGCGCCCTACTACGACCGGGTCGAGGAGATGATTGGCGTCTGCGGCGGCACCGACGATTCCGATGCCCTGCCCGGCAGCGAATTTCTGCAGCCGCCTCCGGCTCCGCGGTGCGGCGAGCGCCTGCTGCAGAAGGGCATGGCAAAGCTCGACATCCCGGTCGTGGCCGGCGCGCCAACATGACGCGTCCGACCCGTGGGTTCCCCGCATGCCACTACTGCGGAAACTGCGGCGCCGGCTGCGACACGGCGTCGTTCTTCTGTTCCGCGGATCACCTGCTGCCCTTCGCACAGGAAACCGGACGCCTCGAGATCGTCTCGAATGCCGTGGTGGCCAGGATCCTCACCGGAGAGAACGGGCTCGCGCGCGGGGTGCAGTACTTCGACCGCCGCACCGGGGCGGAGCGCCAGGTTCTGGCGCGCGTTGTCGTCGTCGGCGCCAGTTGCGTGGATTCCACACGCATCCTGCTGAACTCCACATCCGCCGCGCACCCCAACGGCATCGGCAACGGGTCGGACGTCATCGGGCGCTATCTCTGCGAGCAGATCCGCCTGCACGCGGTCGGGTACTTTCCCGCGCTGGCCGGGACGCCCACCCGCAACGACCGCGGCATCGGAGGGGAGCACATCTACATGCCGCGCTTCAATCACCGGCCGGGGCGCGGGCGTGACTACCTGCGCGGCTTCGGCATGCAGTTCTGGAACACCGGCGCCAGCGTCTCCGGTGCGCACTCGTTGTCGGCGACCATCCCCGGCTTCGGCGCATCGCTCAAGAAAGAGATCAAGGCGAGGCATCCTGCCTGGTTCGAGATGCACCCGTACGGCGAGGTGCTCCCTTACGCCCACAACCGGATCATGGTGAGCAAGTCGCGCGTCGACCGCTACGGCGTTCCGCTCCCGCACATCGATTACCGCATCGGCGAGAACGAGCGGAAGATGGCCTTGCACATGGCCGACACGATGGAGGAAATCGTGAAAGCGGCTGGTGGTGTGCTCGTGAACTACCGCAGGGGCCTGATCGACGCAATGGGATCCGCCATCCATGAGCACGGCACCTGCCGGATGGGGGCGGACCCGAAGCGGTCGGCCCTGAACGGGTTCAACCAGATGCACGAGGTGAATAACGTGTTCGTCGTCGACGGCTCCGCGTTTCCGAACGCGTCAGAGAAGAACCCGACGCTCACAATTCTGGCCCTTGCCTGGCGTGCGACGGATCGGCTGGCGGAGGAGATGAAGAATGGGAACCTCTGAAGACCTGAGGCTGAACCGGCGCCGGGTACTGCGGACGCTCGCGACGGGCGCCGCTGGCGTGGCGACCTCTCCCCTCTGGGTCGAGGCGCTGATCGCGCTCTCGGACGAGGCGGGGCAGATCCGTGCTCACGCGCACGCCTCTCAGCCTGCGGTTGCGGCGAGCTGGACTCCCAAAGCCCTCACGCCCGCGCAGAATGAGACCGTCATCGTGCTGACCGAGCTGATCATCCCGGAGACCGACACGCCGGGGGCGAGAGGCGCGCTGGTGAACCGCTTCATCGATGACGTGCTGCAGAAGGCGCCACAAGGGGAGCGCGAGAGTTTCGTGCGCGGCCTGGGGTGGCTCGACCGGCAGAGCCGCACCCTGTTCAGGAGCGACTTCGCGGCCGCAACTCCCGCCCAGCAGGCCGACCTTCTGACGAGGCTTTCAGCAGAAGGGAACCCCGCAAGGGAGCAACAGGCCGGCCTCGACTTCTTTCGTGTCGTCAAGGCGATGACGATCACCGGCTACTACACCACCGAGATCGGTCTTCGCCAGGAACTTGGCGACCCCGGCCAGTTGTACCTGCCCCGGTTCGCCGGCTGCGACCATCCTGAGCATCAGGCCTGACCGGGCTCAGCCCCTCGCCCTGGCGCCTGCCGCGGCCGGAACCTCCCCGTGCCTCCGCTCGTGCCGGCGCGGGCGTCGCCGCGTCAGCAGGCCGGTGAGCGTCTCCCCGATTCCGTCCACGATCAGATACACGGACGGGACCAGCAGGAGGGTGAGGATCATCGAAACCAGCAGCCCGCCGATGACCGCAATGGCCAGCGGCTGCATCAGTTCGCTCCCGTCGCCGATCCCCAGCGCAAGCGGGGTCATGCCGAGCACTGTCGTCAGCGAGGTCATGAGGATCGGACGGAAGCGCACGCGCCCCGCTTCGATCACGGCGTCGAACGCCGTGAGCCCCTCATCACGCCTCCCCACTTCCACGTATTCCACGAGCAGAATGGCGTTGTTGACGACGATGCCCACGAGCAGGATGACGCCAAGCATTACCGGCGCGCTGAGGTTCGTTCCGGTGACCCAGAGCATGGCCACGACGGACGGTCTCCGGACGTGTCGTCCTTCAGCGCGAACTCGACGGGGTGGAGGCGTGTGTCGGGATCAGCGGAGGGAAAGATCCGGTTGATGGTGCCATCCCACGTGCGTCCAGGCATGGCGTCCACCGTAATCCGCACGGGCTGCCCGGCTGACAGCTGCGCCGCATCGGTGCCGGTGACACCGATGCGCACCACCAGCGTGCTGACATCCGCCACGACGAACAACGGCTCGCCGCTCGAGACGGCGTCACCCGCCTCGACGAACTTCTGGGTAATCACGCCGGCGGACGGAGCCCGGACGGTTCCAAGGGAGGTCCGTGTTTCCCAGAGCTCCACCTCGCTGCGTGCGACGTTCCGCTCCGCCTGCGCGTTCTCGTAATCGACCTGGCTGATGAGCTGCCGGTCGCGCATTTCGCCGGCGCGACGGTATGTTGCTTCGGCATTCTTCAGCAGGGTGCGCGCGCGCGAGAGCTCCGCCTGCTGCTCGGCGACGTCGAACCGCGCGAGCACCGTGCCGGCCGACACGCGCCGGCCTTCGAGCGCCCGCACGTCCCTGAGGATCCCCGCCATCCGTGCGGCAATCCGCACCTCGCGAATCGGCTCGATGCTGCCGGTGAGGTCCAGCGTCAGCGACAGGTCCCTTGGGGCCAGCTCGACGGCCGCCACTGCGATCGGACGCTCCCCCGGCTCTGTGGTGCGTGCTTCCGAGGCTCCATCGCCACACCCCCAGAGCGTGGGTAACAGCAGCGTCATGACGAGGAGTGGCACGTGGCGCATGGCGAAGGCAGGAGCGTAAGTCATTCCTGAGGTTGAAGGTCGCAAGCGATGTGCCAGGCCTGCAGCAGAACTCCTTGGCGGCTCTGCACCCTGGTGATCGATGCCATGGAGGACGGCGAGTCACGCAGCGTCGGCTCCTTCAGCATCCAGAGCTGGCAGAAGCGCGGCATTGTGGGGCTCGTCACGAGCGGCGGGCTCGCCGACACCGACGAGATCATTCATCGACAACCGCCCGTGAGCGCTACATCCGGGAGACGGGCCAGAACACATGGAAGGGCAGTAGGGGGCCCGGCCGGGCATCACACCGGCCATAATGGAGCCGGAGTGTAGCGCATGCAGAAGGTCGCGTTTCTTGGTCTGGGTCTGATGGGAAGCCGCATGGCGGCACGGCTGCTGATGGCTGGCGTAAAGCTCACGGCGTGGAACCGGGGAGCCGAACGGGCGGCCGCGCTGCGCGATCGCGGCGCGACGATCGCGGCCTCTCCCCGCGAAGCGGTGTGGGATGCTGACGTGATCGTCAGCATGGTGGCCGACGACGAGGCGTCGCGATCGGTGTGGACGGGTGAGAACGGGGCGCTTGCCGGGGCACGGTCCGATGCCGTCGCGGTGGAGTGCAGCACGCTTTCACCCGCGTGGGTGCTGCAGCTTGCGGAACGCGCGGCGGTGGCCGGGCTCGGGTTCGCCGACGCACCTGTGACCGGCAGCAAGCCACAGGCGGAGGCTGGCGAGCTGCTCTTTCTGGTCGGGGGAGACCGTGAGGTCGTGGAGAGAGCGCGTCCCGTCCTTCAGCCGATGAGCCGCGAGATCGTCCATGTGGGACCAGTGGGCAGCGGCGCGCGCATGAAGCTCGTGAACAACTTCATGTCGGGCGTGCAGGCCGCAGCGCTGGCCGAAGCGCTGGCCTTCGTGGAAGCCTGCGGCCTCGAGGCTGGCGCGGCGATGTCGGTGTTGATGAACGGCGCCCCGGGGAGCCCGCTCGTGAAGACCGTCGGCGCCCGGATGATGGGGCGCGACTACGACGTCAACTTCCTGCTGACGCTCATGCGAAAGGACATCGCCTACGCCATCGATGAGGCGCAGCGTCATGGGGTGACGCTGCGGACGGCCGCTGCCGCGCGTGAGCTTTACGATGCGGCCATCGCGGACGGAAGGGGAGGGGCCGACTTCGCGGCGATTGCGGAAAGCGTCCCCGGAAAGCCGGCGTCGCACGATCGCCGGCGGTAATTACAGGAAGCGCTTCAGGAAGGCGATCGCCTCCTCCCGCCCTTCCGGTGTCTCCTGGTGGCCGACGTCGTAGCGCAGGAGCTTCCACCGCTCCGGATGCCCTGCCTCCGCGTACGCGCGGGTGAGCTCGCGATCGATGATGTCGAGCCCCTCGACGGGAGTCAGCTTGTCCTGGAGGCCGGCAAGCCCGAGGTGCGCGCGGGGCACGATGAGGGCGTTGATCTGCGCGGTCGTGAAGTGCTTGAGCAGACGGGGCACGTAGTAGTAGACGCCGTGCGCGGAAAGGTCTTTCTTCTCGAGCAGGGTGTGGAAGTCGGTCAGGCAGCAGATGTCGACCGTGACCCTTACCCGTTGGTCGAGCGCGGCAAGCCACCAGGCCATGGTGCTGCCCATCGAGATGCCGAGGGTGCCGATGCGCGCCGCGTCGACGTCTGGCCTGGTGACGAGCCAGTCCACCGCGCGAAGGCTGTCGTAGACCATCATGCCCCAGAGCACCTGCCCCTGCCAGAGCATGGCCTTGAACATGTCCGCTTCGCTCGTGTGGCTCCGCTCGCCAAAGACCCAGCTGTCGATGCACACGCCGACGCAGCCGAGGTCGGTCAGCACCTGTGCGTAGGGGACCGGCTGCAAATAGCTTCGCCCCTCGATGAACTCCTGTTTCCCGATCCTGTAGCCGCCGCCGTGCGAGTGGTTGAAGAGCACTGCCGGCGCACGGCCCTGCAGGCCGGCCGGGCGCGCAACATATGCGGGCACCCCTTCGATGCCGTTCAGATCCAGATCCCACGTCTCGAGCACGTAGCCGTCGCGCCGGGTCTCATCACGCTTGCGTCCGCCGATCGGGCGCCGGCGGTCGGGGAGATCGCCCATGAGCGCATAGAGTTCGAGCCGCCGGTCCGCTGCTGACTGCATGGTGTCTGGCACTGGAGTCCGGTCTGCGCGGATGGCCGCTGGATAAAGCGAGGCCGCGCCGGCCATCGCCAGGAGCTCACGTCGGCCGATTGGAGGAGTTGCCATGGGGAACCTCGGTCATGGCGGGGACTATACACCCAACCTCCC
>Ga0183260_10000431_pt1 | contig 35407 bp, 31 predicted proteins | sample AntDrymUQ4972206_2_FD_129768 | JGI IMG/M metagenome (GOLD analysis project Ga0183260, IMG submission 129768) | Polar desert sand microbial communities from Dry Valleys, Antarctica - metaG UQ497 (22.06) (version 2) (version 2) | ecosystem: Environmental > Terrestrial > Soil > Desert | place...
GCGCATACACGTACCACGCGGCGACCATCACGTTATTGGGAAGGATCTCGACGAAGATGCCGTGCCCGTCCTGCGCGGGGTTGTACCAGGCGCCGGTATAGCCGGGACCAAGATTCGCGGGCGGTGGCGGCGGCGGCGGTGTGGCGGCACCAATGTTCTGCACCTGCGCAAGTTCCGCCGACGTGAGGCCAGCCAGCAACGGCGAGCCACTTTGCAGGTCGTTGAACTGCGCGGCGGTGCTGGTCGCCTGCGCAACTGTTTCCGTCATGCGCTGAAAGAACAGCAGACTACTAGTGCTACCAGCCGGCACCGTGAGTGCGTAAGTCGTCAGGACACCGGTTGTGGCGAAACAGTCGTACACCGTCGTCGTCGCGGTGCTCGGCACCAACGGCGGCGTACCGCTGTACACCACCGTGGTGTTGACCGGATAGCGTTCAGTACCCTCCGACGTGACTAGCCAGCGATCCGCCGTCGTGAACTCCTGGTCGCCCGACGACGTGGCCTGGATTTCAGTGTCTCGGTCGGAGCCGAAGTTGGTGGTGTACGTGATCGTGGCGGTGATCGGGCTGCCGGTCGGGTTGGTGAAGCTGACGAAAGTGCGCTGCGTCGGCTCTGTAGTGAGGAAGTCGTAGCGCATGTTGACCGTGAGTCCGCTGCGCGCCACCGGGGCGAAGGTTGCCCCGTTCCCGACTACGGTGCGCACGCCGCCCACGACGGCGTTGTTGACCCAGACGTTGGCAGCCTCGTCAAACGCGTTGCTGCGGAAGATAGTGCCGTTCAGATCCGCATCCTGTAGCGAGGCGCCGCCGCCGATGACTCCCGGGCTGCACGCGCCTCCCGTCGGAAGGCCGTTGCTCGTGGCGAAGTTGTCGCACACGATCCAGAGCCACCCAGGGGCGACCGGGATAAAAATCTCGGAGCACTCGTGCGAGCGCGTACCCGGCCTGTCTACCGCAGTCGCGGACGTGGCGACGAGCGGCAGCGCGAACAATGCCAACCAGAGTGCTTGTGTTTTCATGGGGGTCCCCTGTCACTCAACTGTTATTTATTGAACGGTGATGACACCATCGGGCACCTCTTCTCATCTCGGTAGTCCTACTCGCCCGCCCCGGCGGGCGTGCACGCCGAACCTGCGGGCAGTGTCAGGCGCGTCAAAGGAATGCTTCCAGAGCCGTATCCGGCCAGCGTCGAGGAGTAGTCGAGCCGACCGTTGTTGCAGTCGGTAAAGGTGAAGACCAACTGGCCCCAAGGCGTACGGACGACTTGCGCGGCGTTGAAATTGGGGGGAAACCGCGTACCTGTGGCCAAGGTGCCGCTGACCGTGCCGGTATTGCCGGAAATGTTGCCGCTGCCGACGATCCAGGCCTGCCCACCTTCTGGCGCATACACGTACCACGCGGCCACCATCACGTTGTTCGGCAGGATCTCGATGAAGATGCCGTGCCCGTCCTGCGCGGGGTTGTACCAGACGCCGGTATAACCGGGGCCGAGGTTTGGGGGAGGCGGCGGTGTGGCGGCACCAATGTTCTGCACCTGCGCCAGTTCCGACGACGTGAGGCCAGCCAGCAACGGCGAGCCACTTTGCAGGTCGTTGAACTGGGCGGCGGTGCTCGTCGCCTGCGCAACTGTTTCCGTCATGCGCTGAAAGAACAGCAGACTACTAGTGCTGCCAGCCGGCACCGTGAGTGCGTAAGTCGTCAGCGCACCGTTTGTTTCGAAACACGCGTACACCGTCGTCGTCGCGGTGTTCGGCACCAGCGGCGGCGTGCCGCTGTACACCACGGTCGTGTTGACCGGATCGTCATCGAAACCGAAGCCATCCGACGTGATCAGCCAGCGATCCGCGGTGGTGAACACCGTGTCGCCCGACGACGTGGCGTTGATGACAGTGGTTTCGTCGGACCCGAAATTGGTCGTGTAGGCGATCGTGGCGGTGATCGGGCTGCCGGTCGGGTTGGTGAAGCTAACGAAAGTGCGCTGGGTCGCCTCCGTGGTGAGGAAGTCGTAGCGCATGTTGACGGTGAGTCCGCTGAGCGTGACCGGGGCAAAGGTTGCCCCGTTCCCGACCACGGTGCGCACGCCGCCCACGACGGCGTTGTTGACCCAGACGTTGGCAGCCTGGTCAAACGCGTCGGTGCTGAAGGAGCCGGTCAGGGTCCCTTCCCGAATCGAGGCGCCGCCGCCGTTGGCTCCCGCGCTGCACACGCCTCCCGTCGGAAGGCCGTTGTCCGTGGCAAAGTCGTCGCATACGGACCATGTCGACCCACCGCCACCCGCGATCTCGGGGCAGTTGTGAAAGCGCGTACCTGGCTTGTCCACCGCAGTCGCGGACGTGGCGACGAGCGGCAGCGCGAACAATGCCAACCAGAGTGCTTGTGTTTTCATGGTGGTCCCCCAGCGACTGAACTGTTATTTCACGGCCAGCGGCGAGTCGGTCCAGCGTTTGACCCATGCATTGACCGTATCGTGCCACAAAATGGAATTCTGCGGCTTGAGCACCCAGTGGTTCTCGTCGGGGAAATACAGCAACTGTGAAGGCACGCCGCGCCGCTGCAGTGCGGTGAATGCCCCCAACCCCTGCTCGACGGGGATACGGAAATCCTGCTGGCCATGCACGATCAGCATCGGCACTTTCCACTTGGCGACGTGCGCAACCGGGTTGTGCTTCTCGTAAATTTCGGGCTTCTCGAACGGCGTGCCGCCGTGCTCCCATTCGTCGAACCAGAGTTCCTCGGTCGCGTAGCCCATCATCCGCTTGTCGAACACGCCGTCGTGGCTGACAAGGCAGCGCCATGGATCCGGCCAGTTGCCGGCGATCCAGTTGACCATGAAGCCGCCGTAGCTCGCCCCGAGTGCGCAAGCGCGTTTGCCGTCGAGGAAATCGAACTTCGCCAACGCCGCAGCCCAACCCTTCTGCAGATCCTCCAGCGGCTTGCCGCCCCAGTCCCGGGAAATCGAATCCGTGAACGCCTGGCCGTAGCCGGTCGAGCCGTGGAAATCGATGAACACCACGGCAAATCCCTGCCCCGCATACGTCTGCGGGTTCCAGCGGTAATGAAAATGATCGCCCATGCTGCCCTGTGGCCCGCCATGGATGATGAAGGCAACCGGATATTTTGCGCCGCGCGTGTAGTTCCACGGCTTCATCACGAAGCCACGCACCGGCTCGTTGTTCCACCCCTTGAACTCGAACTGCTCGTACGCCGAAAACTGCACGCCGGCCAGGCGGTCCGCATTGAACTGCGTCAAGGGTTGCGGTTTGCCTCTCGGGAGTTTCTGGGTATACAGGTTCGCCGGGGAATCGAGATCGTCGTAGGCAAAGACGACGCGTCCCTGCCCCGTCGAGAATTCATTGATCGCGCCGCCGCGCGCGAGCAGCGTCGGCTTTCCAGTCGCAACGTCAATCGAGTAAAGCGAATTGCGGCCTTGATCGCCGATGCTCGCGTACAGCGTCTTGCCATCCGCCGAGACCTGTACGTTGTCGACCGAGCGATCCCACGTCGGGGCGATTTCGCGCGCGACCCGCGTCTGCATGTCCAGCGCGGTGACGGCGAGGCGATCGGCCTCGAATCCCGGTCGCTGCATGGCGCGATAGAAAAGCGTCTTGCCATCCGGAGCAAACACGGGCGCCGTGTCGGTCGCCTTGTTCGCTGCGGTGAGATTGGCAGGCACCGTACTGCCATCGGCGTTGGTGAGGAACAGATCGAGATTGGTCGACCAGGGTTCGGTGGTGCCCGCGATACGGGCTGCAAACACGATGGACCGGCTGTCGGGAGAGAACGCATACTCGGCGTCGTCGCCGAATGGCTTGGAGGGCACGTCACCATCCGTGTTGCGGCTGACGAGCACGGGTGCCGAAGCCGTTCCATCCTGGCCGAGGCGACTGACGAACAACTGCGAACGCGTGCCGTTTTTCCACGTATCCCAGTGCCGCACGAAAAGCTTGTTGTACAACACGCCGCTCGCCTTGGGCTTGGCCTGACTGTCGAGGCGCTTGCGCGTGCAGCCGAGGTCCGCGCAGTCGCCGAACACTTCCATCGACAGGGCGAGCGATTGTCCGTCGGGCGCGATCCGGAAACTGCCCACGTCGAGGGGTAGATCGGTCACCTGGCGCACCTGGCCATTCGCGAAGTCGTGACGCCACACCTGGCTCGACCCGCTCTTGCTGCTCATGAAGTAGAGGAGCCGGCCATCCGGCGAGAAACGAGGAGAGTTCGCGACCATGCCCGCCGGGGTGAGTTGACGTGGCTTGGCGCTGCCGTCGACGGCGACGGTCCAGATGCTGGTGACGCCCTTGTTGGCTTCGAGGTCGGTGCTGCGAACCTGGAACGCCACCGTCTTGCCGCCCGGCGAAAGGCGCGGGTCGCTGACGCGTTGCAGCGAAACGAGGTCGCGCACGTCGAAGGGGCGCGGCGCCGCGGATACGGCGGCGCAGCCCACGCCGGCAAGAAGCATGATCAACAGGCTGGTCCGGAATCTCATGCGTGCATCTCCGCAGCGAACGTGGAAGTGGTACGTCGTGACTGCGCGCCAGGCGCCGCGACCGAAGTCGCAGCGCCACGGCCGATCAAGTCGCTGTCGCGCGCGTGCAGGTCCGATAGAGGAGCCAGCCGACCAGCGCGAGAACCAACAACCCAACCCACTCGTTGAAATGGAAGGCCTCGGGCAGGGCCAGCACGTCGGCGCGCGCGGTCATCACGATCGGAATGGCGATGAGGATTCCCATCAGCGCCTCGCCCGTGATGAGTCCGGCCGAGAACAGAGTGCCCGGACGGTGCAGGCGATCCCGGGCGAGCTCGTCGTCGGCGTCGAGCCGGTGCTTGCGTTCCACGAAATGCGAGATCAGGCCGCCGAGGAAGATCGGTACCATCAATTCGAGCGGCAGGTAGATGCCGATGGCGGCCGCCAGTACCGGCACGCGGAACTTCGAGCCACGCGCCTTCAGCCAGCTGTCGAAGGCGATGATGAGCGCGCCGATGCCGGCACCGATCGCGATCATGTCCCACGGCAACTTGCCGCCGAACATGCCCTTCGCCACCGACGCCATCAACGTCGCTTGCGGTGCCTGCAGGGGATTGGGATGCGCGGCGGTGGGTTCCCCGCCGATGCCGTACGCGGCCGCGAGCAGGTTCAACACCGGTGCCATCACCAGCGCGCACGAAAAGGCGCCAATGCCCAGCATCAGCTGCTGTTTCCAGGGCGTGGCGCCGACCAGGTAACCGGTCTTGAGATCCTGCAGGTTGTCGCCGCCGACCGCGGCCGCGCAGCACACCACCGCTCCGATCATGATCGCGGCGACCGCGCCGATCGGCGAGTCGCGACCGAGCAGCAAGACGAGCACCACCGACGCGAACAGGATCGTCGCGATGGTGATGCCCGACACGGGATTGTTGGACGAACCAACGAGACCGGCGAGATAGGCAGACACCGAGACGAACAAGAATCCCGCGACGATCATGATGATGGTCATCGTCATGCTCACCGCCCAGTTCCCGACGATGGCCTGGTAGAGCAGCGCCAAGGGCACGATGAAGATGACCAGCGCGATCAGCATCCACTTCATCGGCAGATCGCGTTCGGTCTCCGCGACGACCTGGCCGGTACCCTTGCGCGCCGCGGCGATGCCGCTCTTGATGCCCGAGAACAGCGACTTGCGCAGCGAGAAAAGCGTCCACACGCCACCGATGAGCATCGCGCCGACGCCGAGGTAACGCATCTTCGCGGCCCGGATCGCCCCGGCCGCTTCCTCGGCACTCAGGCCGACGAGCTGCGAGGCGAGTGCGGGATCGGAGTGCTGGAAAAAGGCGTACCAGATCGGAATCGCGATGTGGTACGTGATCACGCTGCCCGACAACACCACGATGCCGATGTTGAGACCGACGATGTAGCCGACACCCAGCAGCGCCGGTGACAGGTTGGTGCCCATGTAGGCGAGCCACTTGTTGAAGAACCCCGCAGTTGCCGCGTCATCCGGAATGAGCCGGAAGCCGCTACCCGCCGCGAGTTTCACCAGAGCGCCGATCGCCGCGGACACGGCGAGGATCCTGACGCCGGGGCCGGGGTTGTCGCCCGCCTTCAGAACTTCGGCAGCCGCCTTGCCTTCCGGGAACGCAAGCGGTTCCTCTACGATCATGGTCCGGCGCAGCGGCACCGAGAACAGCACGCCGAGTAGTCCGCCCAGGCCCGCGATCGCGAGCACCCACGAGTAACGGAAATCCTGCCAGTAGCCGAGGATCACAAGGGCGGGAATCGTGAAAATCACACCGGCGGCAATCGACGAGCCCGCCGATGCGCCGGTTTGCACGATGTTGTTCTCGAGGATGGTGCCGCCGCCGAACAGGCGCAGCACCGCCATGGACACGACCGCCGCGGGGATCGCCGTGGCGATCGTCAATCCCGCGAACAGTCCGAGGTAGGCGTTGGCCGCCGCCAGTATCACCGCGAGGATGATCGCCAGCAGCACGGCGCGAAAGGTCAATTGGGGGACTCCGCGCTCGTGCATCGTTCACTCCTGATGAGGGGACATGACGGGCCACGCGCCCGTGCACGAGCCGCGATGGTACGCGGCCCCGCGCACCCGCGCCAACGCACGCGGGGGCACGGCGATCGGCCGTCAGTCAGCGTTCCGCGCGGGGTCCGATGTGACGGTCGAGGAATGCCAGCAGTTTCGAGTAGTACTCGACATTGTGCGCGTCCTGGTAGAAACCGTGGCCTTCGTCCTTGTAAACCAGCCACTCGGGCTTGTTGCCGGCCGCGACCAGCGCGTCGCGCATTAACTCGGAGTGTTTGAGGGGCGCTCGCTTGTCGGCTCCGCCCGCCGCAAGGAACACCGGCACCTTGATGTTCGCGGCAAGACGAGTGGGCGACGTCTGCGCGAGCTTTTCGCGATCACCTCCGAGGGATTCGCGAAGAAAATTCGTGCCGGTTTTCGAATCGCGGATATCGCCGTCATTGAACATCAGGGGCAAGTCGTAGACGCCGACGTAACCGATCGCGCAGCGGAAAATCGACGGGTCGCGCGCGGCACCCATCAAGGCCGCATACCCACCGTAACTCGCGCCGTAGATGCAGACCCGATCCCCCGCGGCGATGCCTTGCGCGACAGCCCAGCGCGTGGCGTCCGCCAGATCGTCCTGCATCTTGAGGCCCCACTGGCGATAGCCCGAACGCAGGTGATCGCGTCCGTAGTTGCCCGATCCACGGAAGTTGACCTGGAGCACCGCATATCCGCGTGATGCCAGCAGTTGCGGCTCGGTCTGGAAGTGCCAGAGGTCGGCGGGACCGAACGGGCCGCCGTGGGGATTGATCACGAGCGGCAGGTCCTTGCCGTCGGAGCCCGATGGCACGGTCAGGAATCCGTGCAGAGTACGCCCGTCCCTCGCGGGGATCGCCACCGCGCGCATGGTTGCCATGTGCTCCGGATTCACCCACTCGCGGCGGCTGGCCAGATGCGTGGCTTCCTTCTTGGCGATGTCGAATACGTAGAAGTCACCGGGATTGCGGTCGCTGTAGACGTACACCAGAGCCAGATTCCCGTCGCGCGTGAAACCGGTGAACTCGACCGCCTGCCCCGCAAAGCTCTTGTGCAGGGATTTGAGCAAACGCGTCTCGGGCACCTCATCGGTGAGGGTGTGCAAACGCGGCAGCCCATCCAGGAACCGAACTGCGATGGGCGTCGAACTGTCGGCGGACCACACCAGATCGTAGGGATCGACCTTGGCGTCTCGCACGACGAGTGTCTGCTTGCGTGTTGCGGTGTCGAAAGCGTTGACGACGCCAGGGCCCGTGGTCTGGTCCGAGCTGAGATAGGCGATCCGGTCGTCTGCGCTGAAACCCAGTGCTTCGACCTGGATCCCGGAACTCGACTCATCGTTGAGAAGTTCCCACGGCGCGTCGTCGCCGGTGCGGTAATAGAGCTTGGACTTGAGATCGACGCCCGCGCCCGAAGCGAAACGTGCGACGCCGCGATGATCGACGGCGAAACGCGCGCGGCGCACCGGAGCGCGCGCGATCACGCTGCGCGCGCCGGTTCGCACGTGCATTTTCTGCAGGGTGGTGAATGGCTGCTCGCCCGCCGTGAACGGGACCACGGAAACCAGCACGTAATCGTCGTTCTCGGGCAGATCGTCGACCATGAACGCGCCGATCAACTCCCGCTTGCGCGACTTGATGCGCGAGTCCACGGCCTGCGCCCCTCGGCGCCATCCCACGAGCAGTGACTGGTCCTTGCCGTCGGCATCCACTCCGAAGATCTCGCCAGTCGCATAGCGCGTATCGAATGCGCCATCCTTTTCCGACGTTGTCAGCAACACGCGCTTGTCGTTGACCCACCAGAAGTCTTCGACATGCGTGCGACTGCCGAGGACCATGAGGCCCGTACGCTGCATGTCGCGGCGACGCAGGATGATCAGGACGGATTTGTCGCCCACCGGAGCCGAGGCGGCCAGGTATTCCCCGGTAGGCGAAATCTTGAGCTGTTCAAAGGCGTCGAGCTTGACGAACTGTTCGACGCTCGCCGGCGCAGGCTGCGCCGACTTGGGCGCCTCTTCCGCGGCCGCGCGAGCGAAACCGATCACGAGGCAGGTTGCGATCAGCAAAGAGCTTGTGGAACGAATGAAATGCATGGCAACTCCCGAGTCCTTGGTGGTTAACTTGTGTGAATTGAAGTGGAGCGTAATCGGTCAAACGCGCCCGTAGCGGTCTTCAAGGCGCACGATGTCGTCCTCGCCGAAGTAGTCGCCGCATTGGACCTCGATCAGGTGCAGATCGTGATCGGTGGCGTTCTCGAGGCGGTGCAGCGTCTCGACCGGAATGTACGTGGACTGGTTGCGCTCGAGCAGGAACTCGTCGTCGCCCACACGGACTTTTGCGGTGCCCGAAACGACCGTCCAGTGCTCGCTGCGCCGATGGTGCAGCTGCAGGCTCAGCACGTGGCCTGGCTTGACGGTGAGACGCTTGACCTTGCAGTCGTCGGCGTCCTCGAGGATCGTGTAACTGCCCCAGGGCCGGTGCGTGGTCACGTGCGTATCGACCGTCGGATGCGCGCGCGCGCGCAGGGCTTCGACCACGCGCTTGACGTCCTGTGCGCTGTCGCGATGCGCGACGAGCACCGCGTCCGCGGTTTCGATTACCGTGAGGTCGCGGACACCGACCATGGCGACCACGCGCCCCGAAGCCTGCACCTGGCAGTCCCGCGAGTCGACCAGCACGCAGTCGCCGCGACTGCGATTGCCGTCCGCGTCGGCCGCGATCTCCTCACCGATCGCGGTCCACGAACCGATGTCGCTCCAGTCGAACGTGGCAGGCACCACGGCGACATTGTCGGCCTGCTCCATCACCGCGTAGTCGATCGAGATATCCGGGATGCGCGCGAAGCTCTCCGCATCCCACGTACACACGCGCGGGGTCTGCGACGCCGACGCGGTGAAGCACTCGCGCGCCGCGACGAGCACGTCAGGACAGGTTGCTGACGCCGCTTCGAGCAGCGCATCGGCACGAAAGCAGAACATGCCTGAGTTCCACAGATATTTCCCGCTCGCTGCATAGGCGGCCGCGGTCGTGGCGTCGGGCTTTTCGACGAAGCGCGCGACCTTGAATCCGCCCGGCAGGATCTGACCACGCTCGATGTAGCCGTAACCGGTTTCGGCCCGCGTCGGCGGGATTCCGAATGTCACCAGGTGACCTGCATGCGCCAGCGACTCGGCGGTGGCGACGCAGTCCAGGAAGCCGTCGACGTCGCGAATCAGGTGATCGGCCGGCAATACGAGCAGCGTCGCGGCGGCGCCCAGATTCGCTTCGACCCAGATCGCCGCAAGCACGATCGCGGGCGCCGTATTGCGCGACGAGGGTTCGAGCAGCAGTCGCTGGCGTTCGACTTCACGCGGGGCGATGCGCGCATACAACTCCTCGGTCAGGTGGCGATAGGCCTGGCTGGTCACCGTAAGGATCGGTGCGTCTTCGCTGCCTGCGCGTGCCGCGCGCAGGAAGGTCTTGCCCAGCAACGTCTCGCCATCGGGCATCGGCATGAAGGGCTTGGGCAGCGTCTTGCGCGAAACGGGCCACAGGCGCGTTCCCGCACCGCCGGAAAGAATCATCGGGACCCGGCTGCCGGACTTTATGGTCTTGCTGTCATCCACCGGATCGATCCCTGAAAAGTTCGTGCCCTGATGTCAGTTCCAGCAAGGTCGCGTCGAGTTCGTCCTGCCAGTGCGGCAGTGGAGCGCCGATCAGGGCGGCGATGCGGCCGCAGTCCAGCACCGAGTAAGCCGGTCGCTGCGCACGTGTGGGCCAGTCGCGGCTCGCGATCGCCTCGACGCGCGGCGCTGCGCCCAACAGTCCCAGCGCATGCGCCCTGTCGAGGGACCGCTGTGCGTACGCGTGCCACGAAGTCATCCCGGAGCAGGTCAGGTGAAGCGTTTGGCCCGATGCCGTGTCGGAGCCCGTCGCGCGGTCGCGCAGCAGTCGGGCCGTCACGTCTGCGATCAAACGCGCGGGCGTCGGCGCACCCAGCTGGTCCGCTACGACGCGCAACGCGCGGCCGGCGTGCGCCGCGCGCAGGATCGTGCGCAGGAAATTGTGTCCGTGCGCCGCGTAGACCCATGCTGTGCGAAGGATGATGTGCCGACATTCACTTGCACGGATCGCTTGTTCCCCTGCCCATTTCGAAACTCCGTAAGCCGAGGCGGGCGCCGCGGCGGCATGTTCGTCGTACGGCGTCGTGGCGTCACCAGCGAACACGTAATCGGTGGAATAGTGCGCGAGCAGCGCGTCGTTTGCCTTTGCCCATCCTGCGAGAACTGCCACGCCCCGGTGATTCACGGCGTTGGCGAATTCGACTTCATCCTCGGCGCGATCCACGGCGGTATAGGCCGCGGCGTTGACAACGATATTGGGCGCCAGCAAATCGAGGGTTGCTCGCAACTGCTCCGGCTGGGCGAGATCGACGCGTTCGCACGCCACACCGGCCGCGGTGACTCCCGAGCGTGTGCCCAGTGTCATCGGCCCGAGAGGGACCAGCGAACGCGCGAGTTCGCGACCGACCTGCCCGTTGGCGCCCAACAGCAGGATCACGCGGCCAGGCCCGGAAGATGGGAAGGATCGATCGAGGCAAGCAGTGGTGCGGCCGCATCCTTGGGAGACAGGCTCGGTCTCGCGATCGGCCAGTCGATGGCGAGATCCGGATCATCCCAGCGAATCGAGGCATCGCCTTCCCGATCATAGGCTTCAGTGCACAGGTAACAGAACGTGGCCTGCTCGCTGAGCACCACGAACCCGTGCGCAAAGCCCGGTGGCAGCCAGAGTTGTCGACCGTTGTCGGCACTGAGCGTCACCGCTTCGGATTGACCGAACGTGGGGGATCCGCGCCGGATATCGACCGCGACATCCCACACCTCTCCTGCCTGCACCCAGACGAGCTTCCCCTGCGGCCGCGGCCACTGGTGATGCAGGCCGCGCAACACGCCGTACTGCGAAACCGACACGTTCGCCTGAACCATCTCCATATCGATGCCGAGCGCCGCGTAACGCGCACGGTTCCAGGTCTCGAAAAACGCGCCGCGGTCGTCGCGATGCACCGTGGGCTCGAACAGCTTGAGGCCGTGGATCCGGAGTTCGGACGATTTCACGCGGTGAATCCGCGCTCGGCGAGCCGCAGCAAGTACTGCCCGTAGGCGTTCTTCGCGAGCGGCTGCGCGAGCGCACGCAGCTGCGCCGCGTCGATCCAGCCTTGCGCGAACGCGATTTCCTCGGGGCAAGCGACCTTGAGGCCCTGCCGCGATTCGATGGTCGCGATGAAATCGCCTGCCTGCAGCAACGATTCATGCGTGCCGGTGTCGAGCCAGGCATAGCCGCGCCCGAGCTTCTCGACGCTCAGCGTGCCCTCTTCGAGGTACAACCGATTGAGATCGGTGATCTCGAGTTCGCCTCGCGAAGAGGGGGCCAGCCTGGCCGCGAAGTCGCTCGCGCGCCCGTCGTAGAAATAAAGGCCCGTCACCGCATAGTTCGAGCGCGGGGCGGCGGGTTTTTCCTCCAGGCCGAGCACGGCTCCGTCGTCGTCGAACTCGACCACGCCGTAGCGTTCGGGATCGTTGACCCAGTAGCCGAATACGGTTGCGCCATCCACGCGATTGGCGGCGCGTCGCAACTGTTCGGTGAAGCCGTGGCCGTAGAAAAGATTGTCGCCGAGCACCAGCGCGGAAGGCTCGCCCGCCACGAAGTCGCGACCGATGAGGTAGGCCTGCGCCAGCCCATCGGGGCTGGGCTGCGCGGCATAGGCGAAGCGCATCCCCCACTGCGAACCGTCACCCAGCAGTCGCTCGAACAAGGGTTGCTCGTGCGGCGTGTTGATGATCAGCACGTCGCGGATACCGGCCAGCATCAGCGTGCTGAGCGGGTAGTAAATCATCGGCTTGTCGTAGATCGGCAGCAGCTGCTTGCTGATCGACTGCGTCAGCGGATACAGGCGGGTGCCTGAACCCCCTGCGAGAATAATTCCCCGACGCGTCATGCCGCCACCTGTCCCAGTCGTTGCATTCGATAGCTGCCGTCGAGCACGTGTGCGACCCACTCGGAATGTCCGAGGTACCAGTCCACGGTCGCGGCAAGTCCGTCTTCGAAGGCGACCTCGGGTCGCCAACCGAGCTCCGCCGCGATCTTGCCGGCGTCGATCGCGTAGCGCCGGTCGTGGCCGGGCCGGTCCGCGACGAAGCGGATCAGCGATTCGCGGGGTTGGCCTTGCGCGAGCGGGCGGCGAGCGTCGAGCAATTCGCAAATGGTTCGCACCACTGCGATGTTTTCGCGCTCGGCGTCGCCGCCGATGTTGTAGACCTCGCCAACCCGGCCCGCTTCGAGCACACGCAGGATCGCGCGGCAGTGATCAGCCACGAACAACCAGTCCCGCACATTGCGTCCGTCGCCATAGACCGGCAGCGTTTCTCCGGCGAGCGCCTTGGCGATCACCAGCGGGATGAGTTTCTCGGGAAACTGGAATGGCCCGTAATTGTTCGAGCAATTCGTGGTCAACACCGGCAGACCGTAGGTGTGGTGAAAGGCCCGCACCAGGTGATCCGATGCGGCCTTGGAGGCTGCGTACGGCGAGTTCGGCGCGTAAGGCGTTGTCTCGTGGAATCGTCCCTCGGAGCCCAGGGATCCGTACACCTCGTCGGTCGAGACGTGCAGGAAACGGAATCGCGAGCGCGCCGGCTCGTCGCTTGCCCGCCAGAAATCGCGGGCGCATTCGAGCAGGCCCAGAGTACCCACCACGTTGGTCGCAACGAATGCGGCCGGACCATCGATCGACCGGTCGACGTGGCTTTCAGCCGCGAAGTTGACGATGGCGGTGGGCGCATGTTCCGCCAGCAACCCGGCCACCAGCGCCCGATCGCCGATATCTCCGTGCACGAACAGATGCCGCGTGCTGGACTCGAGGTCAGCCAGCGATTCGCGATTGCCCGCATAGGTCAGCACATCGAGATTGACAATGCGCACGCCGGGATCGCGTTCCAGGGCGATGCGCACGAAATTGCCGCCGATGAAACCGGCCCCGCCGGTCACCAGCCACGTGGGTGTTTCCGAAGACATGGTGTTTCGCTTTAGGGAAGGCCCGCCCTGGCGGCGCGCGATCATAGCAAACGGGAATGGCTAGCCTGCTGCCCCAGGTACCTCAACCCGCCCGCTCAGTTCGAGTCCTCCATCGCGCACGCAGTTGATGCGATCAGCGAGCGCCAGGCTCGCCTGCGGAGCAATGCGGCCTCATTCGAGCGCAGTTTATCGCCAGCGAGTTATCGCCATGGCGACGGAGCGCGGCGCCCAGCTGTGCCGCTGCACGCGGCAGCGCATCGGCCCTGCCGAAGCGGACGATGCCGGGGATGCGTTCCCCTCAGGCGACGCTCAGAACGGAATGTCGTCGTCTTCGAAACGATCGTCGGCCGGGGCGGTGCGGGGCTCGGCGGCTCGCGCGCCTGCGCCCGCTCCCGCTGCGGTTCCGCCGCGAGGCGTTCCGCGCGAATATCCGGCGCCACCTGCACGCTCCGAACTACCGCCACCCTCACGGTCGCCACCGGCACCGCCGCGACTGCCGAGCATCTGCATCTCGTTGGCGATGATGTCCGTCGCGTACCGCTCGACGCCTTCCTTGTCGGTGTACTTGTCGGTGCGGATCGAGCCCTCGATGTAAACCTGCTGACCCTTCTTGAGATATTCCCCTGCGATCTCGCCCAGCTTGCCGAACAGTTTTACGCGATGCCACTCGGTGCGTTCCTGTTTCTCGTTCGTGGTCTTGTCCTTCCATTGCTCGGAAGTCGCGACTTTGAGCGTGGTGATGGCGCTCCCGCTCTGCGTATATCGGGTTTCGGGATCCGCTCCCAGGTTGCCGACCAGGATGACCTTGTTGACGCCTCGTGACATGACGAATTCCCGTTGGTTTCGGTCTGACAGCCTGCGCCGCATCGACCGCGAAAAGTAGACGGCATTATGCCATTCGTGGAGTAGGACATTTCGGAGCAGGAGCAGCCAGCGAAACGCCGCACTCGGCGGGGCTCCACCTATAATCGCGCGCTGCTCGCCCTCACGGACCGCCTTGAACCTCGTCCCGCCGATCGACCTCGCAGCCGTACAGGCACTGGCGGCCGACGACATGCGCCAGGTCGACGCGCTGATTCGCGCCCGGCTCGCGTCGGACGTGGTGCTGATCAATCAGATCGGCGCGCATATCATCGGCGCGGGTGGCAAGCGCCTGCGACCGACGCTGCTCCTGCTCTCGGCGGGCGCCCTTGGCTACCGGGGTCAGGATGCCGTGCAGCTGGCTGCTGTCATCGAGTTCATCCACACGGCTACGCTGCTGCACGACGATGTGGTGGACGAGTCTTCGTTGCGGCGCGGTCGCTCCACTGCCAATGCGTTGTGGGGTAACGCCGCCAGCATTCTCGTCGGGGATTTCCTCTACTCGCGCAGCTTCCAGCTCATGGTCGAGCTGCAACGCATGCCGATCATGCGCATCCTCGCCGACACCACCAACGCCATTGCCGAAGGCGAAGTCCTGCAACTCCTGCACCTGCACAACCCTGACACCGACGAGGTGGCGTACGCGCGGGTGATCGAGCGCAAGACCGCGGTGCTGTTCGCCGGCGCCACCGAACTCGGCGCGTTGCTGGCGGGTGCCGAGCCGGCAGTTCAATCGGGCTTGCGCGCGTACGGCCTCAACCTCGGATTCGCGTTCCAGATTGCCGACGACGTTCTGGACTACACCGCGGACGAAGCAGACCTCGGCAAGCGCATCGGCGACGATCTGGCCGAGGGCAAGGCCACCCTGCCCCTGATCCACGCGCTTGCGCATGTCGACCGTGACACTGCCACCCGGCTGCGTGCGATCGTGCGCAAGGGGGAAGCGTCCGCGATGCCGGAAGTGCTGAGCGCGATCGAGTCGGGCGGGAGCATCGAATACTGCCGCACGCGCGCCACGCAGTACGCGGAAGCCGCGCGGGCGGCGATCGCGAATCTGCCCGACAACCGGTACAGCGCAGCACTGCGCGCACTTTGCGATTACGCCGTGGACCGCGATCGCTGAGAGGTGACTTCGTCACTCAGCCCACGCCGAGGCCCGGAATTTCTGTCTCGGTAGCGGCAGGGAACCCGGCGAGGCGCGCGAAGTGGCCCCCACGCTCGGCGTAGTCCCGATACGCATCGAAGCTCGGCGCGCCCGGAGACAACAACACGACGCCGTTGCCCTCGAGCGCGGATTTCGCCAGTGCGATCGCCTCCTCGAGGTTGTGCGCGGCAGCGAGTACGCACTTGGGTCTGGGCGTCGCGGCGTCGAGCAGGGCGTTGATGCGCGGCCCGTTGGCCCCTTGCGTTATCACCGCAACCGGCGGTGTGACCGCAAGGTGTTCAAGGAACGGCGTCCAGTCGAGTCCTCGATCGTGGCCACCCACGATGATCGCGACGCGCTTGTCCGCATACGCTTCCAGCGCAGCGACACTCGCATGTGGCGTGGTGCTGATGGAATCGTTGACGAATCCCATCCCCGCATTCACCCCCAACCATTGCAAACGATGCGGCAAGGGAGTGAACGAGGCCGCGTGCGGCGCTATGATGCGCGCATCGAGGCCGAGGGCGTCGATCGCGCTGAAGGCCGCGCACAGGTTTGCGCCGTTATGCCGGCCGTAAAGCGGCAGATCGCGCAAGTCGAGCACACGCTCGCTGTCCGCGCCCGTGCAGACATGTGAATCGCGCACATGCCAGCCAGGGGGAACGCCGAACCAGCGAACCTCGCTGTCCGGCGGTTCGAGCAACTTGAGCACCGTATCGTTCGCATTGAGCAGCGCGATGTGCGGCCTTGCCCTTTGAACCAGCGCCAGCTTGTCGGCGACGTACCGGACTTCATCACCGTGCCAGTCGAGGTGCTCCGGGAACACGTTGAGGACGACCGCGACTTCGGGGCGTACCCCGCTCTCGACGATGTCGCCTGTCTGGAAGCTGGACAACTCGATGGCCCAGAACGTGGGTACGCGCGTGACGTCCAGCAACTCGAGCAGGGGTACACCGATGTTGCCCGCCAACGCGGTCCGATGTCCTGCCGCACGCAGCAAGTGCGCGATCAGCGCCGTGCAGGTGCTCTTGCCTTTGGTGCCAGTGACACACACGGTGCGCGCGTGCGGATTCTCGGCGAACCAGATCGCCGTGCCACCGACGAACAGCGTGCCGGCGGCCTGCGCCGCGCGCACCTCCTCGCGATACGGACTGATGCCGGGCGACTTGATGACGACGTCGAACGCGGCCAGCTGTTCGCCGTCGGCCCGCGATTCGATCCTGAGGGCAGCGTCGCCCAGCGACGCGGCATCGGCCGCCTCGACCGCGGAACAAAGCAAGGTCAGCGGCAGCGCGGGCAGGCGATGGCGCACGGCCCGGTAGGCGGCACGGCCCTCGGCGCCCCAGCCCCAGATCGCCACACGCTGTCCTTCAAATGTCGAGATGCGCATGTATTCGTGCCCAGACGTCGGGGGGAATGCGATGTTCCTCGCCTGCGCCGAGCAACGGCGCCAACTCGAGATCGCCGGCTGGCAGGCGCGGTGCGATTTCCCGGGTGAAGCGCACGACCATTGCGTCTTCGCGCCATTCGGCGCGGTTGGCGATCGCTGCAAACGCCGCGCGCGATTCCCGCCCCTCGCCGACGCATTCGAATGGCTTGTGCGCACCGAACTCGAGCAACGCATCGAATGCTGGAGCGAGCGCGGCATCGTCGAGTAGATTGCGGCCGAAGATCCGGACCAGCCGCGCCTTAGGCATGAAGGGCGCCAGCGCAAGAAACACGAAGTGGCACTTCGGGCAGACGCTGCACCAGCGTTGCGTGGGCCGTTCTCCGAGCAGGTGGAAGTTGCGGTTGCAGCTCGAGAACCAGGCGTCGTAGCGGTCCTCGCGGGCGAACAGTCGCGCCACTGCGAGTTCGGACAATGGCCGGAGCAACGAGTAGTAGTGAAGATTCTGCGCCACGTGGCGTTCGATGTGTTCACCGAATGCGCGTTCGAAGATCCAGCCCTTCGACCACTGGTGGTTGACCTCGCCGGTGCCCGGAATCTGGCTGCCGTAGCTGGCGGAACGCTCGTTCGAGAACACGACTTGGTCCGCACCTGACAACAGCGCCGCGAGCACCAGGATTGATGAGTTGATGGCGGTGACCGGGATGTGGCCGTTCCACGCGCCCTGACGGTTGTATTCGAACAGTTCGGGCGCCAGCGCGCGGCCGATGTTGAGCGTGGGCAGGCCGGTGCGCGCCGCGCAGGCGGCGATGAGTTGCGATCCGCCGATCCACGTCACGGTCTGCGCGATGCCGGCGGCACGCAGGGTCTCGATGGTGACGAGCGAATCCTTGCCTCCGCCGATCGCTACCAGCGCGTGTGTATGCTCACTGAGGTGCAGAGGGTCGCGCTTCGAGCCCCTCTCCCTCCGGGAGAGGGGTTGGGGAGAGGGTGCGATCTTGCCGAGCCGCTGCAATGTGCGGTTTCCCGCTCCGGTCGGACCCTCTCCCCCGACCCCTCTCCCGGGGGGAGAGGGGGGAGAGTCGAAGTGAGTTCGCAACGCTTCGCGTTCCGTCTGGACAGTACCCTCTCCCCGGTGGGGAGAGGTGTGCACAGCCGCTCCGTCTGTAGGAGTGGCTGGAAATTCAATGCGCCCACGCAGGTCCAGACCGTTGCGATAGGCGAACTCGCCGAGGCCATACTCGTAGATCAGAGTGAGTAGTCCGGCGGTATCCGCATCGATGGTGTAGCTGTCGATCGCAATGCGCGGGGGAACCGCAGCCTTGTAGTAACTCACGCCGGCGACCAGGTGTAGCAGCCGCAGCGCCCGCTCCGTCGCATCGGCGCGCACGGGATCGAGCTCGAACGGCGCTCGGGGAAACGTCAGCCTTTCGATGAGGTCGGGGCCGTCGTCGAACCCGTAGACGAGTTCCGCCTCACCGCGGTTCGCATCCAGGCTGCAGCGGCGAAAGTGAAACGTCTCGATGGCATCGCGATCGAACTGCCAGTCACGCGTCATCGATCGCCTCCTCGCCTGGCCAGCCGCGCAAGTTGTAGCGCGACGCCATGACGGCGCCGTAGGCCCCTGCGTCGGCGATGAGCATGAGATCACCCGCATGCGTTGCGCTCGGCAACTGACGTTGTCGTCCGAGCACATCGCTGCTTTCGCAGATTGGACCGACGACTTCGAACACGTCACAGACGCTGTCTGCGACGCGACTGAGGTTGACGATGTCGTGCCACGCCTCGTACAGCGCGGGCCGAAGCAACGTATGCATACCCGCATCGCAACCAATCCGACGCACGCCGTCCTTTTCGACCACCTGGTTGACGTGGGTCAGCAAGACACCCGCTTCGGCGACGAGGAACCGCCCGGGCTCGATCGCCAGCGCGTAGCGTGGCCAGGCCGCCTTGATTTCGGCGAGTCCCGCGGCCCAGGCCGCGAGATCGAGCGGTTCGGCGTCGGGTTTGTAGGGAATCGGCAAACCGCCTCCGATGTCAATCGTGGAGATCGTCCCGATCCCGTCGGCCAGTCCCGCAAGTTCCGCGTACACCGATCGCCAGTGCGCAGGCGTGTCGACTCCGCTGCCGAGGTGCGCGTGCAACCCGTCGATTCGAAGGTCGAGCGCGCGCGCATGCGCGACGAATGCGTCCATGCTGGCCACGGGTAGTCCGAATTTCGCTGCCGAGCCGCCGGTCCGCACCTTTTCGTGGTGCCCCTCGCCGCGGCCGAGATCAAGACGCAGCCAGACACGGCGTCCGCGAAAGACTTCCGGCCAGTTGCGCAATGCCTCGATATTGTCCAGCGTCAGCGTGACCCCGTGCGCGTAGGCAAACTCGTACTCAGCCCGCTGCGCAAAACTCGGGGTGAACAGAACACGGGCGGCATCCAGCTCAGGCAAAGACGCGAAAAGATGTTCGAGTTCGCCCCGCGAAACACATTCGAATCCAAAACCCTCGAGCTCGAGCGTGCGCAGGACCGCAGCGTGGGGATTCGCCTTGAGCGCGTAATAGCGGCGGTCGACCGCTCCCACCGCGCACAGGGAACGTGCGCGCTCGCGCACCGTAGGCAGGTGGTAGACATACAGCGGCGTGCGCCCCACGCACATTGCAACGAGTCCGTCCACGCGCCGTCGCCACCAAGAAATGGGTCGCGCACGCTTGCTGCCCACGATTTCGCGCCAGCTGCCGCCGAAGACGGTGCGGTCCTGCACGGGCATGGCGCCGCTGCGCACGAGTTCTGCGTGCAGTTGCGGCAGCAGCCCCTGCGCGTCGGCCGAGTCGATCACGAACGTCAGGTTGAGATCGTTCGACGACTGCGAGATCAGATGCACGCGTTCGCGCCCAAACGTCGCCCAGATGCCCGACAGCTTGTGCAACAACGAACGCATGCCGCGACCGACCAGCGTGATCGCCGTGGCAGGCGCGATGATCTTCACCCGGCACACTTCGGCGAGGTCGGCGGCCAGCGCCTCGAGCACGTTGCTGTTGACCAGGTTTTCGTGCGGGTCGAGCGACACGGTCACGTTGGTTTCGGACGACCCGATGAGGTCGATGGACAGTCCGTGGCGCTTGAACCGCTCGAAGATGTCGGCGAGAAAACCGACCTGCTGCCACATGCCGATGGTCTCCATCGAGACCAGCACGATGCCTTCGCGTCGTGAAATGGCCTTGACGCCGGGAACCGTGCTCGCGCCCCCGTCGATGACGGTGCCGGGCAGCTCGGGTCGACTGGTGTCGAGGATCGCGATAGGCACGCCAGCGTCCCGACACGGTCCGATCGAACGCGGATGCAGCACCTTCGCGCCCGTCGTCGCGATCTCCTGCGCCTCGGCGTAGTCCAGGCGATTGAGCAGGCGCGCGTCGGGCACTTCGGCGGGATTGGCGCTGAACATGCCCGGCACGTCGGTCCAGATCTCGACGCGGCGCGCGCGCAGCAATGCGCCGAAGCAGGACGCGGAGGTATCGGAGCCGCCGCGCCCAAGCACGACCGTGCCGCCGTCGGCGTGCCGCGCGATGAATCCCTGCGTGATGAGCGAGCGCGTGGGCTGCAGATCGAAGCGGGCGCGCCATGCCACGTCCTGTGCCGTGTCGCACGCTGCCGACAGACGCTGTGCCCAGGCGTTCTGGTTGGGCCGGCCACGCGCCAGCAGCCACTGACGGGCATCGCACCAGCCGACGTCAAGGCCTTGTGCGCGCAGGAAGGCCGCGCCCAGCATCGACGACAACAGTTCGCCTTGCGCAAGGATTCCCGCTTGCCACGACAGCGTCCGTTCCCGTGTCGGGTCGACCGATTCGCGTAGCAAATCCAGTTGCTCACCCAGCAAGGCCTGGCCGTCGAGTCCGAGTTCCGCCGCGAGTGCCAGATGTCGCGCAATCAACGACTCCACCACGTGCGGTGCCGCGAGCGCGCCGTCGGTGATGCGTTGCAGTTCGTTGGTGACGCCGGCGAGCGCCGACACCACGACGAGCACGCGCGCCGACTCGGTTCGGGAACGATCGCTCGTCAACTGGGCGACGGTGCGCCAACGGTCCGCGCTTGAAACCGACGTACCGCCGAATTTGAGCACCACCCACGGAGATTCCGTCGGCGAATCGGAGGATAGAGGGCGCACGGCGGGAAGGACGGGCATCGGCGGAGGCGGTCGTCTGCTCACGCAGATCCAGTCGGGAGCGCAACCTTGCCACAAACGCTTCCGAATCGCGCCCTCCGCGGCACGCATCGCCCGCATCTCGCCATTTGCCCGCGCGCGATGCCGATCGCGCGCCGCGCGGGTAAACTTTGCGCTTCGCGAACAAGGTATGGGCTCAATGCATATCGTGCCGTTCAAGCAGGTCGACGTGTTCACGCGCGTGCCGCTACGCGGCAATCCGGTGGCGGTAGTGTTCGGCGCCGATGGCGTCGACAGCCACGCCATGCAGACGCTCGCCGCGTGGACCAATCTGTCAGAGACCGTGTTCGTGCTGCCGCCTACCCTGCCGGGAGCCGACTATCGCCTGCGCATCTTCACGCCGCGCCAGGAACTGCCGTTCGCGGGTCATCCGAGCATCGGCGCGGCGCATGCAATTCTCGAAGCAAGCTGGGCCACGCTCCACGACGGGGAACTGATCCAGGAATGCGAAGCGGGCCTGCTCAAGGTGCGAGTTCGCGAAACTCCCGATGGCGACCACATCTTCGTGCGCGTGCCGCGCGCCCAGGTAGAGATGCTGAGTCCCGTAAGTGAACAGCGTCTTGCCGAGGCGTTGGGGCGGGAGGGCAAATCGACGGACATCTCCTCGAGTCTCGTGAACGTCGGTCCGCAGTGGATCGTGGCGGACCTGGGCCAGGAAGTCAGCGTGCGCACGCTCCGCCCGCACTACGGTCTTCTGGCGTCACTGTGCGACGGAGTGGGCGGGGTGGGACTGAGTGTGTTCGGACGCGCCAGCCAGGGCGAGGGCCTGGTGGTGCGCTCCTTCGCGCCGAGCGACGGCATCCTGGAAGACCCGGTGTGCGGCAGCGGCAACGCGGCGATCGCCGCTCATCTGTTCGACCGCCGAGGGCTGGATCGAATCGGGCATCACTACCGGGTTTCGCAAGGGCGCGAAGTCGGGCGCGACGGAACCGTCCTGGTCGAGATCGACCCCGACGGTGGCATCGACATCGGTGGCGCAGCCATCACCTGCGTGGACGGAACCTTGCGCCTTTGACACCACCATGTTGTGCGGGGCCCCACAAAAGAAACGGGGGCCTGGCGGCCCCCGTCTCCGTTTTTCTACATTGAGCGACTTGTCGCAGCCGCTCGATGGATCTGACGCTTAGCTGTCGACCCGTACGCGGATCTGGCGACCCGGACGGTAGTTGGTCTGCGTCTGATACAAGCGGTTGTTGTACTCATAGGTCACGTCGTACGCCACGACCCGCTGGTCGCCGCGATAACGCGTCGTCGTGCGGCACTGTTCCACTACGTGCGGCGCCCAACGGCCGGTGTACTGACGTCCGTTGTAATTACGGCCGTCGTAATAGCCATTGCCGTAGTAACGCTGGTTGCCGTAGTAGCGGTCGCTGTAGTCCACGCCGCCATAACGCGAGTCACCGTAACGCCCGTCGCGACGCTGTTCGTTCGCCACGGCGGCACCGATGGCTGCGCCAGCGATCGTGGCGGCGGTCTGACCCCTGCCATCACCAACCTGGTTGCCTACCAGGCCACCGACGATCGCGCCCAGGATCGCGGGCGTGTTGGAGCGGCTGTCGTAGCGATAGCGGCCGTCGTAATAGTAGCCGTCGCCCCACCCATTGTTGACATAGCCCTGGCCGCGCTGCACCCGGCAGACCTGACGCGTGACCGGGCGACGCGAGTCGACCACGACGGGGTTGACCGCCACGACGCGCGCATACGCATCGTCCTCGTAGTCCCAATGCTCGTAGCGCGCGTCGTCGAGGCTGTAGCGATTGGTGTCATAGCGCGCGTAGTACTCGTCGTTGTAACGGTCGTAGTAATCATATCGGTCGTCGGCGAATACGCCGCCGGTGGCGGCGATGCCCGCAGCAAGCAGCGTGCTCTTGATCCAGCGGTTCATGATGTTGTCTCCTGACCCGGCACAAGGATTGGCCGTTTCGGTCGATAAGCACGATGGAGCCCGGGCATTGAATTCGATCTGAATTGCCCTTCACATGGAGTTGAACGTTGTCATCCGTTCAAATTCGGGTTCAACAATCGTGTGTCTCACCCTGCGGTGAGCGTCGCTTCCAGGCTGATTGGCACCGCGCTCAGCGCCTTCGAGACGGGGCAGTTGGCCTTGGCGTCTTCGGCGATCGCCTGGAATTTGCCCGCATCGATCCCCGGCACCTCGGCCTTCACCTTCAGCCGTATCTGGGACAGCTTGGGTCCGCCCTCCATCGACAAGTCCACCTCGGCGCGCGTATCGAGTGCTGTGGGCGGATGACCCGCTTCGGTCAGTTTCGCCGACAACGCCATGGTGAAGCAGCCGGCGTGGGCCGCCGCGATGAGCTCCTCGGGATTGGTGCCCTTGACGTCGCCGAAGCGCGTATTGAATCCGTAGGCGGTATCCGCCAGTACCCCGCTTTGCGGCGTCGAGAGTTTGCCCTGTCCCGATTTCAGATCGCCGGACCAGTGCGCCGTTGCGTGTCGGGAAATGCCCATGGGGTCTCCTCCTGCGGTTGGGGCGCCGAGAGTATCCCGTGGTCCGTGAGCGAAGCATCGCGAGCCGGGACGCTATCCGTTCGACGTCGGGCTTGACCGCGGCCCCCGCGATTACGATGCTTGGCTCACGCCGGCTGCCGGCGCCCAATCCGCCATGACCGAGGCGCGGTCGCGACGTTGCGGCGGAAACCGCGCCGCCGCGCCGCGCCGACCATGACGGCCAACCGCACCGCCTGCCGGGAGACGTGGCCCCATGTCCTACACCACCGAACAAATCCGCAACGTGGCGCTTGCAGGCCACCCTGGCGCCGGCAAGACCACGTTGTTCGAAGCCCTGCTGCATGCCGGCGGCGCGATCCAGGCGGCAGGCACGATCGAACGCGGATCCACCGTCTCCGATTTCGATCCGATCGAGAAGTCCCGCGGCCATTCGCTCGATTCCGCGATCGCCTCGACGGATCACGCGGGTATCCACGTCAACCTGATCGACACCGCGGGCTATCCCGATTTCCGCGGCCAGACGCTCGCCGCACTCGCGGCGGTGGAGACGGTCGCCATCGTCGTCGATGCCGATACCGGCATCGGACACGGTACGCGCCGCATGATGGAGTACGCGCGCGCGCGCAACCTGTGCCGCGCCATCGTCGTCAACAAGATCGACCACGAAGGGGCGCGCAGCGAGCAACTACTCGACCAGCTGCGCGAAGCCTTCGGCAACGAGGTGTTGCCGCTCAACCTGCCGACTGAGGGCGGCAAGAAGGTGATCGATTGCTTCGGCCAGTCGACGGGCGATTCCGATCTCGGTCCCGTCGCCGACTGGCACCAGAAAATCATCGACCAGGTGGTCGAGGTCAACGAAACGGTGATGGACCATTACCTCGACGTCGGCGAGGAGGGGCTCTCCTTCCAGGAATTGCACGACGCCTTCGAGCAGTGCCTGCGCGAGGGCCATCTGGTTCCGGTCTGCTTCGTGTCCGCGCGCAGCGGTGCGGGTGTCAAGGAATTGCTCAACGTCGCGGAAAAGCTTTTCCCGCATCCCGGCGAGGCCAACCCTCCGCCGTTCGTGAAAGGGCGCGGCGCGGACGCTGCACCCATCACGTCGAGCATCGATCCCAAGGCGCATGTGATCGCCGACGTGTTCAAGATCGTCAACGATCCGTTTGTCGGCAAACTCGGGATCTTCCGTGTGTACCAAGGCACCGTACGCAAGGACTGCCAGCTGTTCGTGGACGACGGCAAGAAGCCCTTCAAGGTCGCGCACCTGTTCAAGCTCAAGGGCAAGGAACACGTCGAGATCCCGCACGCGATCCCGGGTGACATCGCGGCCGTCGCAAAGATCGAGGAGCTGCATTTCGATGCGGTCCTGCACGACTCGCACGACGAGGACCAGATCCATCTCGCGCCCCTTGATTTTCCCAATCCGATGTTCGGTCTCGCCATCGAGGCCGCCAGCAAGGGCCAGGAACAGAAACTCGCCACCGCCCTGTCGAAGCTCGCGGAGGAGGATCCAACCTTCCAGATCGAGCATCATCACGAACTCAACGAGACCGTCATCCGCGGTCTCTCCGACCTGCACTTGCGGATCATGCTCGACCGCTTGCGCGACAAGTACGGCGTGGAAGTCCGCACCCGGCCACCGCGCATTGCCTATCGCGAGACCATCGGCGGCAAGGCCGAAGGCCACCACCGCCACAAGAAGCAGACCGGCGGCGCCGGTCAGTTTGGTGAGGTGTTCCTGCGCGTCGAACCGCTGCCGCGCGGTGACGGCTTCGAATTCGTCGACCAGATCAAGGGCGGCACGATTCCGGGACAGTTCCTGCCTGCGATCGAGAAAGGTGTGCGTCAGGTGCTGGCCGGCGGCGCGCTCGCGGGCTACCCGCTCCAGGACGTACGCGTCATCGTGTACGACGGTAAGTTCCACGCCGTCGATTCCAAGGAAATCGCGTTCGTTTCGGCAGGCAAGAAAGCCTTTCTCGACGCGATCGCCAAGGCGCGGCCGCAGGTGCTCGAACCCATCGTCGATCTCGAGGTCACGGCGCCCGAGTCGCACATGGGCGACATCACCAGCGGATTGTCATCCAAGCGAGCCCGCATCAATGGTACCGACAGCCTGCGCGGTGGGGAGATCGTCGTGAAGGCGCAGGTTCCCTTGTCCGAGCTCGAGGGCTACGCCGCCGAACTCAAGGGAGCGACGGCAGGACGAGGCAGTTACGCGCTCGATTTCAGCCACTACGAACCGGTCCCCGCGCAGATGCAGCAAAAGCTGGTCGACGCGTACAAGCCGCATCACGAAGAAGACTGATGAAGCAGTTCACGGTCATCGCCTTTGCGGCGTTCACGGGCGTGCTCGCCGCACTTCTGCTGTATTACCTGTTGGTCACGAAACCGGGGATCGAGAGCGAGTTCGCGCGCATGGATCAGGTGCGCGACGATGCACGCAGCGTGGGTCCCGAGCTCGAGAAGGCGGCGGACGAGAGCGTCACGCGCGCCCGCGAGGGTTTCGAGTCGCAGGCCACCGAGGTGCGCCGTCGCGCCTTGTTGGCTACCGCGCTCGCGGCGGGACAAGGCGCGAAAATTGCGGTGACCGAGCGCTGGATGACCCTGGGAAAATGGCCCTCCGGTGCGTCGGAGATCGGTTGGGCCGATCCGTCCGCATATGCCAACGACGGTGCGCGAGGTGTCGCCATCGAGGCCGACGGCGTGATTCGGGTCGACCTCACCGATGCAGTGGCGAAGGGCGCGAGCATTCGCCTCGTTCCCACCGTTGTCGAGAGCTCCGGGATGGTCAACTGGCGCTGCGAGATACAGGGCGGCGCCGATCTGATGCGCTTCATCCCGCAATGCAGTTCGGCTCCGGACGGTCACGTCCCGGCCCTGATCGGCGACGAGAACGCGTTGCGCGCACAGTCGTCCGGCGCGCTCGAGCAAAAGCCCTGACGGAGGAAACACGCGAACATGACGCTGTTCGATCCTGCGACATTGCTTGCCTACGCGGCGGCGGCGGCGTTACTGGTATTCATCCCGGGGCCGGGAACGGCATGGATCGTGGCACAGACCGTCGCAGGCGGCACCCGGCGCGGCGCGATCGCGGGGCTCGGCCTCGAGACCGCGACTCTGACGCACGCGAGCGCGGCGGGCCTCGGCCTTTCCGCGATCCTGGCTACCTCGGCGCTCGCGTTCGAAACCGTCAAGTTCGCGGGCGCCGCGTATCTCGTCTGGCTGGGCATCAAGGCCTGGCGCGAATCGCGCGCCAGCGCTGCGGGAGCAGCGAGTGACGTGCCGGCGTCCGCCCCACCCATTCCGGTTGCGGGCCACCGGGGTGTGTATCTGCGTTCAGTACTCACCGGCTTGTTCAATCCGAAGGTTGCGTTGTTCTTCCTCGCCTTTCTGCCGCAGTTCGTGCACCCGGATCGTGGCATGGTCTGGTTCCAGTTCCTCGTACTGGGCGCGATCCTGGCAGTCATAGGATTGTCCAACAGCCTGTTGCTCGCGTTTGCGATCGGAAGGCTCGGGCGCCGCTTCAAAGCAAGCCCGCGGTGGGTGTGCTTTCGTCAGCGCGCATCGGGCGCCTTGTTCGTTGGGCTTGGCTTGCGCCTGGCCTTCCAGCAACGGCATTGATCTCGTGCCCAAGGCGACCGTCGCGGCGAACGCGTTGCGGATAACCGACATTCCGAACGTCGGCAAGTCGATCGCGGAGGATCTCGCGGAATTGGGAATCAGCTTCCCCCACCAGCTGATCGGCATCGATCCTTACGCACTGTACCAACGCATCAACGCTGAGTCCGGCACACGCCACGATCCCTGTTTGTGCGATACGTTCATTGCCGCGGTGCGCTTCATGGAAGGCGCGCCGTCGCGCCCCTGGTGGCACTACACCGACGAGCGCAAACGGCATTTCGCTCGGCGGCGCAAAGTCAGCGGTCTGTAGTGGGTTCGCTGCTGTTGTTGGTCTTATCTTCGGTTTCAGGAACGATCGGCGTCCCAAGCAGTGCGGGCGCCTGCGGCATCAACTGGCCACGGATCGCCCCGCCCGGATAGTCGATGGTGCGCACCAGCAGGTAGGTCATGCCATCGCGCATGGCCTGTTCCTGCTCCGGCGACAGGGTGAGGGCCAGGCCGGACTTGCTGTCTCCGGTGTTGCCGCTGCCGACATTGAGGGCCCCGACGACGACCCCATTCTCGGTCGCCTTGCCCATCAGAAGCTCCACGCTGGTCGCATCCGAGGCGAGCCCGGCGAACGCCACGTCCATCGTCACCCGGCCGTCTTCATCGAGTACGGCACGGGCCTGTCCGCTCGCCTTCGACTCGGTGGCCGAAACGACACTCGAGCCATCCATCATCGCCATGAGCGTGAGGTCGGCGGCGAATGCCTGCGCAACAACGCCCATTGCCACACAGAAAAACAAGCTGCGTTTGATCATGACGGTGCCTCGGGGAATATCGGAGTGACCTTACGCCGACTGAAGTAACGGGCGATGAATCATGTGCGCGCCCAAGACTGGCCTTGGACCTGCGAATGCCGGGAGAGGCCCTGAGCTCCCTGCGACGGAGCTTGAGCATGAGTGCGCGCAGGTGTCGGGCAAGACTGGCTCTACGTGCGCGCGGTGCGCTTCTTGGGGCGCAACAGTGTGCCGGTGCAGTCGGAAGCGCCGCAGAGACAGGCCCATAGTTTCTTGAGGCGCGCCGTATGTGGTACTTCGAGTGTGATGCCGTAGTCGTACGTGAGTTCGGTGCCCGGACGGATGGCGCGACGCGTCCAGATCTCGACCTTGTCCCGGCGCTTGTCGCCGGACTCGTCTTCCTCGAGTAACGCCTCGCAGTTCGGCGCGCAACTGTGGTTGATCCAGCGCGCGTCGTTGCCGCCGACGTTGGCGTCGATCACGTAACGCTCATTGAGGGTGAAGAGGAAAGTGTGGCCGCTGTCGAGCGAATCGCCGTAGAGCCGATCGCTCTGCGCGTGGGTGCGCAGCCGTCCCGTGTAGTCGATCACCTTTTCGCCCTTTTTCAGGGGCTGCGCCGCGAACACGCCGCGGCCGTGGATGGGCGAATTCGTGACCTTGTACTTGCGCGCCATGGGCAACCGAGTCGTGAAAGGCGCGCGAGCATAACGCACGTAACCCAAGCCTGCTTCGAGTTACTCAATAGGGTTACGCGGTGGCGGCGGCGATGGCGCCCGCGGTGACGTCGGCGAGCAATTCAAGCGCTGCGTCGTCGATGTCATAGGGAGGCATCCAGTACAGGACGTCGCCCAGCGGGCGCAGCAGCACGCCGCGCGCGATGGCATGACGGTAGGCGCGGAGGCCACGGCGCTCCGTCGGATCGAACGGCACGCGACCGGCGCGGCTCCTGACCAGTTCAATGGCCAAGATCATGCCGGTCTGGCGAACCTCGCCGACTTTCGGGTGCGCGGCAAAAGGCGCCGCGAGCGCGGTCATTTTCGCGCCAGTGGCACGATTGCGCTCGAGCCATGGTTGCTCGCCGAATTCCCGGAGCACCGCGAGCGCTGCGCTGCACGCCAGCGCATTGCCTGTGTAGCTGTGCGAATGCAGGAACGCCTTGCGCGTAGCGTGCTCGGCATAAAATCCGGCGTACACCGCCTCGGTCGTCAAGACGGCGGACAACGGCAGGAATCCACCGGTCAAACCTTTCGACAGCAGCAGGAAATCCGGACTGATGCCGGCCTGCTCGCAGGCGAACAGGGTGCCGGTGCGACCAAACCCGACCGCGATCTCGTCGGCCACTAGGTGCACGCCGTGGGCGTCGCAAAGCGCGCGTGCCTCGCGCAGGTAGCGCGGATGGTGCATGCGCATGCCACCCGCGCACTGCACCAGCGGCTCCAGGATCAGCGCGCAGACATTCCGGCCCTCACGTTCAAGAGTTTCGCGCAGATCCGCCGCGGCGCGCAGCGCCATGTCCTCGGACGACTCCGAGTCCACCGCCCCGTACGCATCGGGCGATGCAACGAAGATCGGGCGCAGCAGCAAGGCATCGTAGGTCGAGCGGTATAGCGGTACGTCGGTCACCGACAGGGCGCCGAGCGTTTCACCGTGGTAGCCGCCGCGCACGGCGATGAATCGGCGGCGGGCCGGGTCGCCGCGATTGAGGTGCCAGTGAAAACTCATCTTGAGCGCGATCTCGACCGCCGCGGACCCGTTGTCGGCGTAGAACACGCGGGTGAGTCCCGGCGGTGCGGCCTCGCACAGCGCTTCCGCAAGACGCACCGCGGGTTCGTGACTGCAGCCCGCGAGGATCACATGATCGAGTTGTGCCAGTTGGCGTTCGATCGCCGCGACGATGGGCGGATGCCGATGCCCGAACAGGCAAGTCCACCAGGAACTAACGGCGTCAAGCCATCGCCCGCCCTCGCCATCCTCGAGCCACACTCCCTGCGCGGATCGGATCGGAAGCAGAGGCACGCTCTCGTGGTCGTGCATCTGCGTGCAGGGGTGCCAGAGCACGGCAAGGTCGCGGCGGATCAACTCGTCGTTGCGCATGGCGAGACCGGGAAAAGGGCTTTGCTATGATCCGGGCGAACCCCTCCGGGCCACAAGCACTTCATGGCAATCGCACCCACGCGCGCGCCGACGCGCGGCTTCACGCTCATCGAGATCATGGTCGTGGTCACGATCATCGCGATCCTGATCGCGATCGTCGCGCCGCGTGTCATGGATCAGCCCGACAAGGCGGCGGCGGTGCGTGCCAAAGCCGACCTCGCGGCGATTTCCACCGCGCTCAACCTGTACAAGCTGGACAACTTCACGTTTCCCGGCACCGACCAGGGCCTGCAAGCCCTGCTCACCAAGCCCGACGGCGAACCGGAGGCGCCCAACTGGAAGGCGGGCGGCTATATGGATCGGATACCGAAAGACCCTTGGCAGCGTGACTACATCTATCTCTCGCCAGGCCAGCACGGCGAATTCGACTTGTATTCACTCGGTCGAGACGGCCAACCCGGGGGAGAAGGTCCTGCCGCCGACGTCGGCAATTGGACGCCCTGATCGCAACGCGACGCGCGTCCCCGAGGCTTCGATCGCCCATGCAACGAAGACCGGCAGGCAGCGCCGTCGCCGGCTTCACCTTGATTGAGATACTGGTGGTGCTCGCGATCGTCGCGATCATGGTGGTGGCCGTCGCCTTAAGCGTCGATGCCGGAGAAGGCACACGCCGGCTGGAGACCGAAGCGCAACGGCTGACTGCCCTGATCGAGCTTGCATGCGACGAGTCCGCGCAATTCGGCCAGGACATCGGGGTTCGATTCGAATCCGGCGGTTACCGATTCGTGCGCGCGGCAGGCCGCGAATGGGAGCCGCGCACGTCCGACACTTTGCGAGCACGCCGCTTGCCGGACGGCATGCGACTGGAGCTGGCGATGGGAGACCGCAACATCGAACTCGACGCCGCATCCTCCGCCGCGGCGTTCGAGAGTCGCCATGACCATGGATCCACGGATGGTGGAGAAGAAGACTCGTCCGATGCCTTCACACCGCACCTTGCCTGCGACGCGGAGGGCGTGTTGAACGGCGATCCCAGGATCGGGTTCGCCGCGGGGGAACTGCGCGCGACGCTTGCGCGCGACAAGGACGGATCGTTGCGCTTGTTGGCGGGTCCGGAGCCGCGATGATTCGGGGGCTTTCCATCGGCCCACCGCAACGGGGTTTCACCCTGCTCGAGGTCCTGGTCGCGCTGGTTGTCGTCGCACTCGCATTGACCGCACTGCTGCGCGCGGCGTCGCTGGGAGCAAGCGCACTGGATCGTGAGCGGCAACTGACGCTCGCCACGTGGGTCGCACAGAACGTCCTGGCCTCGACTCGCCTGCGCGGGGGATTGCCGGCTGCGGGGCGGACTGAAGGCGACGAACGCCAGGGCCCATTCCAGTACCGCTGGACGCTCACGGTCTCGAATACGGACGAACCCGGGGTGCGGCGGGCCGACGTGCAAGTCTTCGGCGGTGCCGCGACCGGCGAGCCGGTGACGACGCTCTCCGGATTCATTGGCGAATGACGGCGACCCGTTTGCCGCACGGATTCACGCTGATCGAACTGCTGGTGGCGGTGGCGATCTTCGCGGTCGTCGCGGCGATCGCCTACGGGTCGGTCGACGCGCTGATCGACGCGCGCGAACGGCTTCAGGCATCGGAATCGAAGCTGCGCGCCCTGCAGACCTCGCTGTCGACGTTTGAACGAGACGTTCGCAGCGCAGTGGCCCGGCCGGCGCGCGAGGCATACGGCGAGGCGCGACCTGCGTTGATCGGCGATCGCGGCGGGTTGACGTTCACGCGCCTTCGCAGTGGGGGTCTCGCCGATGCCGCTCCACAGGCGCAGCGCATCGGGTACGCGTTGACGCGGCAACGCTGGACGCGGCTCGAATGGCCGGTAGCCGATGCTGCGCCCTCGACCGTCCCCCGTGTCGCGACGTTGCTCGGAGAGGTGGAAGGAGTTGCATTGCGCTATCTCGACAATGAAGGGGTCTGGCGCGAAGTCTGGCCCGCCGCCCAGGTTCCGGCGCAACAGCGGTTGTCAGTGCTGCCCCGCGCGATCGACCTGCGCGTCATCGTCGCCGGATTCGGCGAGCTCAAGCGAATCATCGAACTTCCCGAGCCCACGCCACCATGAAGCGGTTTGCACCGCGGCGCCAACGCGGTATTGCCCTGCTGCTCGCCGTGCTGTTGTCGGCACTCGCGGCGCTGCTCGCGTTCGCCATCCTGGATTCGCAGGCGGTTGCGTTGCAGCGCACGCACGCGCAGATGCGCGGGGCCCAGCTCGACGAGTTCGCGCGCGGCGTCGAAGCCATCGCGTCGATCGCGCTGCGACGCGACCAGCCCGACCTCGATCACAACGGCGACGTGTGGCGCCAGCCGCTGGTGCTGGAACTCCCCCGCGGCCGGCTCTCTGCCCGCATGCGCGATCTCAATGGGTGCTTCAACCTGAACTCCCTCGTTGGACCGGCCCCAACGCAATCGCTCGAACGATTGGAACGCCTGCTGGTCGCGCTCGAACTGGATCCGGAGACCGCGCACGCGATCGCCGACTACATCGACGCCGACCAGACTTCGCGCGATCGCGGTGCGGAGGACCTGCGTTACCTCGGGGGTCGACCCGCGTATCGCACCGCCGATCGACCTCTCGCGCACGTTTCCGAATTGCTTGCGGTAGCCGGCGTGGATGCGGACTCGTATGGACGGCTCTCGGCGGAGACGTGCACACTCCGTCCGGGCGCCACGATCAACGTCAACACCGCGAGTAACGCCGTGTTGCGGTCGCTGAGCCCGGGATTGGATCAGGCCCGTGCAGCCGCGCTCGCCGCCGAGGGCAACGCGCGGCACCTCGGAATCGCGGAGTTCCTGCAGCAGGTCGACATCACGGGCGCAGCGCGTCCCGATTCGCAGGGGCTCGGGGTACAAAGCGACGAGTTCCTGCTCGTGAGCGAGATCGAATACGACGGCGTCAAGGTCGCTTACTGGGCGCACCTTGTCCGACTCAATGGTCGAGTTCGGGTCGAGGCGCGCGGCCGCGGACGGTACCGGTAACGCGAGGACCGCTATGCGATTTCCTTGACCGGCTGTTCGCCGAGATTCAGTGCCTCGCTGATCATCGTTTCGATCGACGGCAGGTCCGGCAACATCGCGCGATCCTCGCGCAGCAGGATTTCCATGAGTATTCCCGGACGGCGTCGAGCGCCGACACCGGCACTGCCCGCGGGCAGCAGTTCGGCGGCGGCGACGGTGGTAAGGCGCGGAAAGCCGATGCAGGTCATCGCCAGGAAAGGCATGCGCGGATTGCCGCCCAATGCCTTCAGAAGCGTGATCTTGGCGTTGAGCGCCGGTTCCGTCTCTGCCATCCCGGCGAGCATCGAGAACGAAAACAGAGGCACCCGCCAGCCGCGCCAGTTCACGCGACCGCGTATCCAGGAAGGAGCGCCTGCAATCGGTTCCGGCGACGCCGCGGTAATAATTTCCGAAACGAGCGCGTTCGGCACCAGCACTCGGCCATTGGCCACCGTGATCATCAGGGCGCGGATGTCCTGCGGCAGAGTTTGTGGCTGCGCGTTCATCGGGCTCTCCTACCCATGTTGTTTCGAGATTCGCTGCGCCATGTCGAGCGCGGATCCTTGCTGGACGAGCGCACCCATTTCCTTCGCACGTGCATTCCAGTCGGCAGTCTCTCCGGCGGCGATCGCGGTCCAGACGGTGCCTCCGTGTGTGATCACTTTGGCGACGCCCTCGGAGCCATCCATGCCTTGACCTTCGAAAAGCATTACTCCGAGACGCGGACCATACTGAGCGGCGAAGTTTTCCAGCGCGGTATCGACTGCATCGAATCGGCCTGCCTTGCCGCCCGTGCGCAGCAGGTTCCCTGCCTCGTCGAACCTGAAGGCGGTAGTCATGTCGAGCAACATGGCGTGACCCGGAGCCGGTGCGGTTCGTTCAGCCCATGCTTCGAGAGGCAGCTTCGCGGCTTCGCCCACTGATCCATCCGCCCTGAGGACCACGAACGCAACCGGCAGGGTCGGCGGCAACGCACCAAGAAACTCCTGCATGCCGACCTCGCTGCCGCTGCCGCCCAACAGAACCCAAACGTCGGGGGCTGCGATCGACACGCTCTTGCCAGCCATTTCGGTCCTCGCGGCCGAAGTGGACAGGTCCGAAACAGCGCGCTCCGCCGTATCGATCGCGAAGCTTGCGCGCCCTCCTTCAGTGGGCCGGCCGCTCATCGATTCGAGTGCCAGCGCCGAAAATGGCGATTCCGTGGCAGGAGTCGGAGCAGATGTTCCACCCTCGCCAGGCACATCGAGCGGCGCCAGGCTCAGCCCGGCGAATCCCGCGGGCGCATCCAGGCGTGAGGTCATGGCTTCGTCGCTCGTCACTTCCGCGTGCAGGCGCAGGTCGCCGTCTGCCGCACCGAGCGGCTCACCCAGATCGTTGGCGGGAAAGTCGTCGACCTGGATGCCGGGAAACGCAGACTCGTCGAGCTTGAGATCCACTTGCTGCTCGGCGCGTCCGATGGTCTGTGGAGGCACGATGTCCAGCGCCCCATCGGCGTCGAATGTCCGCAAGTTTCCGAGCACCTCGCGCTCCGCATCGTTGAGTTCGAGCCCGGCGTCGAACGCGATTTCGTCGGTCGGCTCCATGTCCGTGCCCATCGTCTGCTGAGCCACTCCCTCGGTGTCGAGCGAATCGAGCGGCACGTCACTCGTACCCTCGGCATCGAGATCTCTGGCCCAGTCATGCCGCGGCGGTGGGCCCGCGGATGTGGAGTTGGCGATCTGCGCGAGGCCAGTGTCCATTTCAGTTTCGACCGCGCGCTCGGAAGGAGCGATCGGGGGAGTGCTTCGTCGCCCGAGCGAACTGCTCCCGTCGCGGGGCAGACGCAACGCAGGCGCAGCTTCCGGACGGGGGGGCAAGTCGCCGTCGCGGTCGAGGATCTTGGCGCTGAGGTGCCGTCGCCAGCGAGCCCTGTCCCAACCGCTGAGTTCGCTGGTGATGGACGGGTCGTTGAACACGACACGCAATTCCGGCGACGCCGCCAGCTCGTCCAGGAGCGGGGACTGTTCGTCGAGCGACGCCGAAAGGTTGATCAGCACCACTTTTGGTGCGGCAGCGCGAATCGCTGCGGCCGAGCAATTGGCCGTGTCCGATTCGAACACGATTTCGGCGCCGGCCTCGCGCAGCACGTCGCGCAACTCGGCGTCGTCGTCGCGGGTGCCCCAGAGCAATGCGACCGGCAATGCGGCTTGCTCAGGCATCCGGCGAATCTCCAA
>Ga0183260_10000432_pt1 | contig 35337 bp, 42 predicted proteins | sample AntDrymUQ4972206_2_FD_129768 | JGI IMG/M metagenome (GOLD analysis project Ga0183260, IMG submission 129768) | Polar desert sand microbial communities from Dry Valleys, Antarctica - metaG UQ497 (22.06) (version 2) (version 2) | ecosystem: Environmental > Terrestrial > Soil > Desert | place...
CACCATAGAATCAGTGGAGCTGGGTTGATTTACAGGCACCATAGAATCAGTGGAGCTGGGTTGATTTACAGGCACCATAGAATCAGTGGAGCTGGGTTGATTTACAGGCACCATAGAATCAGTACTTTCTGGAGGAAAAATTATGTCTACTTGCCCCAGTGGATCGATAAAACTGTTTTGAAGGCTATTAAATATGCTATTTATATCAAAATTAGAGCTACTACTTTCGTAACTATTTGATCCTTGAACTTCAGCTTTGTCGGAATTCAATCCATCTAAGGGATTTATAAAACTGTTTTGAAGGCTATTAAATATGCTATTTATATCAAAATTAGAGCTACTACTTTCGTAACTATTTGATCCTTGTCCAGCAACGCTTTGATAAAAAACCATTTGTGCATTTGGTCCCGTTATAACCAATACTAAGAATATTAGTAGCATATTTAAGGATAAAATCTTTATCATTCAAGAAGTAATAGCATTATATAATAAAGGAGTTTGATAACTCATTACTTAAAAAAATGTACAATATTTTTTATAGTAAGAAAGATATTAAGATAGAAAACCTATTTGATATCTCTAAGCGACCTTAATTCCAACGTCCCTACCATTTATTACGCTTTCAGTAACGCGATGAAAGAATAAATCAGGGAATACAATAGTTCATTTACTCATTATATGATAATATAGATCCCGAGTAATCTGGCATTATTACTAAAAACAAGAGAATGAGTAGCAGCAGTCCATTTATAAAGGAATGTTAAATTTGAAGCAAAGAAACAGAACATTGTCCTTATGGTAGGTCCAAACATATTATTTTACTAAAGACCGAGATTGTCTGTTATTCTATATCAACATTAGATGAATAGTTTTGGACTGAAATCATATTTGCTCGATTCCTAAATTTTGTTTAAAGGTTTTCATTGATTTTTCTGCATGACTAAACTTCCCTTCCTCGATGGTTCGGTATGATATCAATGACTTTGGATCCATATTATGGTGCCAAAGAATTTAGACTCATTCAGAAGTAATAATCAACATAAACCACTGCAGGTCAGTTGCAGCATACTAAAAGTTTTTAATAAATATTATCCCCAATGTACGAATTTCTAAAAATAATCAAACTTAAACCAACTTCATCACCAATCAATAAAATAATCTTCAAATCAGAGGCCAGACACGCATTAGTCAGAAGAATTGAACTCCAATCAGATATAAGCAGAAAGTATGGTTTTCTAATAGCTGAAAACATAATTCCCCAGTCATCAAAATATGGTAGCGTAATGACCTTCTTTTAAATCTCATATGATTTGCTGCAAGTAATCATATTTCAACGCGTTCTACAATATTTGGATATTGGATATTACCCTATAAAATTGAAAAGTCATAATCAATTAATCATGACCCGACACTAATGGTATCAACATCTATAATATGATTGAATGCAACTGATAAATATCGTTTCTTATCCTAAATGTTAGCATGCCAGAAAGGTAATTCCAATCAATTGTATCTAGTAGTAGTGAGTTATTGAGTAGGACTAAAGGGTTAAAACTCAAAGTATCCTGAAAAGAGTACAGTGATGACTATCTGATGAACAAACAAATAACATCAATTTACTAACGTAAGTTAGGTTTGTTTGACAAATTCTTAAATCATTTTTTCATAAGGGAATGCAAATGTCTGGCTATAGATTCTTATCTTTCTGCCCGATCTCATTAATGATAGTTTTATAAGAATCAATAAAGCCTCTAGCATACATATTAGCATGTTTTTCCGATCCCTTATGAACTCCCGCCGTGGTTCGCAAATGATGATAGAACTCGTGCATTATTATGAAGGGATTGTAAAAAATCTCTGAATTTATACAATATATTCTACATTCTCTTTGAACATACACTGCGTACACGGTCCTTCTCTTTCCTTTGATCGTACCAACAACAATCTCGGGTGGTCTAATCTCATAAAATCGACTTAAACTCTCTAGTGCCTGTTCCGTTTTTTTGTCAATAATTAGTTGTACAATATATGCTTTAAAAATATCATCAAGTTCTCTTTTCAAAAGGTAATGTCTAATTGTTGTTGGAATTTATATACATTCCATCTAAATCCATGGATCCTCTACAATTTAGATTCTAATTGATTTCTCAGCCATAAAAGCCAATGTCAGATTACTCATAACATTTTCATTATACACCTTAATTTATGTATTGTAAGATAGTAAAAGGGTAAGAGTTCTAATTTCTATTTAGATATTTAACTTTTTATTTTATTAATGAAGTTATCAATACGTTCTGCAGGATAGGATTAGTATTATTCTAGAATTCTCAATCATACAAATATTGGGTCAAGCAGGGTCACAGACCTGCAAATTAGATTGTCTTACTTATTAGTTTCTTTGTTATGAACAGCGTGAGTATCACAGACAATATTGAGATTAATACGGCAGTTACAAAGGTTAAATCATAAGCGAGCGGAGTTGGATAAGATTCATTTGTATTGTCAATCGTGGATCTAAAGCTCTCTAAATAGATACCAGAAATGGCTGGACCTAATGACATGCCAATCAAAAATAACAGCATGGTGATCCCTAAGGACGTACCACTCTGGTTTAAAGGTGCAGATACCAAAGAGATATTAAAAGCACCTATTTCTGCGAACGCCAATCCTATTGCGACAATACAAAGTTCTAACGATATCACAAGTTCAGATGGGTGATAAATAAAGAGCAGAAAGAAGCCAATAGTACTTATAATACTTCCGATCAAGGTTGGTTTTATGTTACCTATTTTAGATATTAAAAATCCTGACAAAATTGAAATAACAAATGACAAAACCATGAATGGAAGTTGAACACTTGCAGTGGCTATAGGACCGCCACCGAATCCGAGTGGAGTAGGACTCTGTATCAAGATTGGCAAAGCCTGATAAATTATGAAAAAAGCAACCCCAATGCTCATTATCAATAAATTAGTAGGTAAAAGAATAGTATCTTTCAACAAATTAAGATCCATGATTGGTGATTGAGCCCTTTTCTGTGTGAAAATGAACAATGGTAAAAGGGCTATGGAGATCATGAACAGAGCTAAAATTATTACCATGTGATTGTTGTTTGGACCTGAAATAGAATTGGGTAATAACGTCAAACCCGTGAGGAAAGTTGAAACTATACCTACCAGCACCAAAGTCCCGGTTATATCTATACTACCTCGTATTCTTGAAATGAGTTTTTCCGAATCAATTCGAACCCACCTAAATACCACAATCGATAATATTATCATTAATGGAACTATTGAGAGGAAAGTCATATGCCAACTAAAATATTCAACAATGGTTGCCCCCAATCCAAGACCAACTACGGCACCTGCTGAAAAAACTGCAGTAAAAATTCCTTGACCTATCGCAAGCTTTTCATGTGGGAATTTCTCTCTAATAATTGCAAAAGCAACAGGAAACATAGCTAGGCCAATCCCCTGTATTACCCGGGATATTATCATCATAAAGATATCATTAGACAATCCACCAAAAAAACTCCCCACAGAATATATCACGATTACAATCATCAATATCTTTTTCTTCCCATAAATGTCCGAAAGTTTACCTATAATTGGAGTCATCACTGCACCAGCAATTAGATAGGCTGTTAATATCCAAGACGATGTGTTATAGGATATTTTAAAATCATCTATTAGATATGGGATAGCAGGGATTAGCATAGTCTCTCCATACATAGTTATTAGTGCCAGGCTGCTAAGGATCGCGAGTGCAATCCATGCATCTTTTTGAGAATTCTTTTCATTCATAAATTGAAACTTTGATCCTTACTTGAAATAATCCCAATTCTATGTACAAGCTTATGAATCTCATTATTTAATCGGATTATAGATGTTGTCATGGGTAATAAATTAGTATTTTACCTAAAGCAATATATTATCTCATTAACCTTGCTTTATACTCAAAAAATTGCAAGACTTCTTAAAAGGATGAGAAATTAACGGAAGCTCCGAATTAACTAAATGATTACCACAATTGTTCCATTCAGAATGCATACCCAACCATAACTACACTAATTTGAAGATCAATAATAAAAGTCAACTTAGATATCAGTCCTTTACAAATATCGACAATTGTATTTTATATTTGAGGAAGATTGTTTTGAAGAATATTTTTAGTTAAAGTTTTTTGAAAACAAATCTAATAACATCGGGCAATAAGAAATTCAAATCCATTTTGAGAAAAATATTATATCGACCTATTCGTTTTGTATTAATTATTATGATGGGCTTGAACTTTGAAAAATGGACCAAAATACTCAGTCGTCATCCAATAGCTTATACAGCAACTCATATGGCATTTGGATTCAAATAAACATACAAGGTAGCATTATAAAGGACTAATAAATTGGCAGATATTAATTTTGACTAAAATTATCAACTGAACCTCTAGAAATAAGTTAGTAAGAAAGTAGGACGGGTAAAATTTCGATAAAAAATAAAAACTAGCATTATAACAAGGCAGAATTTTAGTTTATTGGGATAAAAAAATGGACTTTGACCTTTCACCAAAAATGATGGCGGTTTTATTCATAATTGCAGGGATAGTTTTGGTTATTATCTTAATGGGTGGATCCTTACAGCGGTTTTTAGCCCAAGTATTCAAGAGAACGTAGTAGTCAAAATAAAACAGAGCGATACTTGCATAGTCGAGGCTTCGGACGGAATACCCAGGTCAGTCGAAAATTGCCCTTATTCTCAAGGACAAAACTTTACGATCTATTACAAGCAAGGCTGCCCAGTATTGAAAGATACCAATACCAGGTTCTCATGAAACCGATTCGGATCGTTTAAGCGAATAGCATGTAATCAATTACTTTACCATTTAGGATATCGTCGTATTAGCAAAGTATTCTTCATATTGCACTAAACATGAAATATCAATAGCAGAATATTTGCGATTAGTCATTAGGTAATGTGGACTTTCCTTCTCTGTCGAGTGAAGCTCGAACGTTATAGAATGAGATTACACTGAACCACGAAATAACACCCAGCCACATTGCACTTAATTTTCTAATACGGAATAAAAACATAACTACCATTCTAGAAACCGTTCATAAAAAGAGAATGAATGCGAACAGGGAAAGTAGTGGTTGGAATTTAACAAATGATGAAATAGAAAGGATAAATATTATCTTCCATACACCTCGCTCTGATATTCCCCATGAAATGATTCATTCATCTCAAGTCAATACTGGTGGTAAAAAATGGAGATATCCTGCAGATGACGCTATGAACGGATCCATCCTAGCTTTCTAAAGTAATATATCATTACTCCTGCAGCCAACGACGAAAGCGATGAAGTCAAAATAAGTGGAAAATAATCGATAATGTTTTCTGACTGATTGACACTGCCTGGAATGACTATGTTCATACCATAGAAAGTCCCTGCTACAGTAATTGGAATTGATAGTGTGAACAATATTGTTAGAAAGCTTAGAATTTTATTTGTTTTTTCCGAATTCAACATATTATCGGTATCTTTGTAAATTTCAATTGTTTCTTTTGACTCGTCAAGGGCTTCAAGTACTTTTGATATATGATCGTTAATGTCGTCAAAATAATCAATTAGGTCTTCCTCCTCTGGGCTGCTTGAAAATCTTTTAACGTCTCTGGATGTGATTTCTAACATGATTCGTTTTAACGGCAGGACTATTCTGCGAAGTGTTGTAATTTCTCTTCTGAGGATAGATATTTCCTTAGCATTTGCCACTTTATCATCAAACACTTCATCTTCTATGTCGTCTAAGTTTCCAATAATTTTCATTAGTATATGGAGTAAATTATCAACCAAAGCATCTATGATTGAATGTAATAGGTATCCGGGAGATCCACCCATGAAATTATTCCTGATCTTATGATCTCTGCTTTTACAAGTTCTAAATAGTTCAGTTAATGGATGGAGATCACCCTGAGTAATCGAAATAAGATAATCTTTACCTATAAACAAAGAGAGTTGTGTAAAGTTTGGGGCAGCTCTTTCTTTCAGAGAAGTTGGAAATTGAAGTATGACAAATATATGATCGTCATATCTATCAATCTTTGGGAGTTGATTTTTCGATAAACAATCTTCGATATTTAACTCATGAATAGGAAAATTTTTGGATACAATATCCATTTTCTCTCTTGTGGGTCTTTCCAAGTAAACCCATAACAGATCTTGATTAGTGATCGTTTCCAAACCGTTAACATAATTAGGAAAATCCAATTCCAATCGATATACAATAGTCTATTTAGTATATAATGTATTGGAAAAATATAATCATCATATCAAGGCCTACTTTGTATGTAATGATGTATTCTTATACTCTAATGCCATCTTTAGAAATAATCAAACTAACTATTCCATGGTTATTCATAACTAAAGGACATTAAGAATAAGCGTGACATACATGGAATTTTCTATATTGTAGTCATTGTATTTCTTGATTTCAACCCCGTTTGATCTATATATTCTCCCGTACTCGAAACTAACTAAACCAAAAAGATATTACTTCTACGAATAAAAGGTAACTTTTATCATAAAATCTTGAGATAAATATGATATATCTCCATTTGTCTTTAGTTAGCTCCAAATTTCATTAGGTGAAATGAATAAACCGTATATAAAATTTAACTGTTTAAACATTATTAAAGATATTCGTATGAATTTGTAAAATATCTAATATATATTAAATTGTAGTAATTGAGTTTACAAGTATGAATACAAGTAAAACATTACTAGTATCAACTGCAGTATTTCTCGCACTTGCTTTGATCTTAGCCCCCCTAGCAATTTCAGAAGATGCATTCGCAAAAAAGAGTAACAAGGCAAAACAAGTAATTAGTCAATCTCAGAAATCAAACCAGAATAGTCAAGTAGTTTCTGGCGGAAGTTCAGTGCTATTGGGAAATAACTTGAATATACAATTACAGGGTAATACTGGAAGTAATGCTTTAGCACAAGCAAATAATTAATTCTTTTTTTAACATTATAAAAGACAAAACAATTCTATAATCAAGTTTGAATACTCAATCCGGAAAGGAACGGTAGTTAGAATTGAAATGAATATCTAAAAATATTGATATAATTTACGGTTTATTTCGTCGGTATATTTTTCATTGATTTGTTGATTAATCTAGAAACCTACTTTCAAATAGACTGGATCTGAAAGGACCAGGTCATGATAATTCAAGAAAAAATGAATATAAATTACTCTAAGAAAAGCCCTGTTCATGTAATAATGAACAGTCTGGTGTTAAGTTGCGGTATTCCGATCTTTATTAACTCATTTACAGTAAGCAGGCGATTCCACACATTTTAATTCCTGAGTTCCATAAATGGATGAATCTCCAAAATGATTATTGACCTTAGATGGGTCCAACCAAATTCTAATGGCACTGTCACCCAGCAAGGTAATATCTGTTGGTACATTACTTACGGGTCCATCTCTCATGGTTACAGTTGTTGTACCATAAAGGTGTGTCGAATTACTTATTGCACTAGCAGTTGACGTGGTGATCAAGAATGAATCATAAATTTCATGAGAATGAGAAGAATTACCATCTGTTTTGACCATATAGAATGATGTATTAAATGTTGGAGCTCCCGAACTAAGATTTTCCATCCTATATACACCGCCTACTATCCAGGTGGTTGTGTTATCCAACGGATCATTCTGTATGCTCGTTATACCTCCTTTTATCACATCAGTTGAAGAACCTGTAATATTTTGTATTTGATTGCTTGTGATGTTGCTAACACTTGAATCATTACTTTTGTTTATATTGTTTATAGTTTCTGTAATCGATTGCTGGACTTGGCTATTTATAGTCGATTGAAGATCTTGTTGGCCTTGTTGAATCGATTGGCCCAGGGATGAAGTTGCATAAGCAAGAATATTTACACTCGAAATTGCTAAAGCGCTCGCAAAAATTGTCGTCATCATCGAGATAAATAAAATTGAAAAAAATTGGCTGTTTGTCATAGAACGATATCATTAATATCCCTATTAAGAATTTGCAATTTAATAAATTTGTGTCCACTGACAGGTATGTAGAGGGAGAGCATTAGGTAAATTAAGGAAAGTAGAATGCCCTACCGTAGTGGGACATCGAACTTAAATTACTTTAAGCGGATATCTTCACTCTGAATTAAGTTACTCCAAAAGGACTTGAAACTAATTTACCGTTTTATTAATCACATTTGAAAAAAAACGATATGATACTACCCTTTTTCCCAAATGTTCATGAATATTATCGTAGGATCTATCGTTTGCTGAAAAGGTAGGTGGCTCTCGATAGTTTGTAAAGTGGTAAAATAATATTGTTTCCGATACAATCCTTCATAGATATTAAAATTTGCATTTGATACAAGTGTCCTCGTAGCCTTGTTTAATTAACTCATTTATCGTAATTCCAGAAAAATTAAATGCCTTATCAAAAATATCGTTACAGCTATTAAGGTGTTGATCTTCACTATATCCAATTCGTTGTATTTTTCTTACATTAACTCTTCCCTGAATCAAATCCTTTGCACATCTTGTTTTTTCCCTACGGTCTGAACTTACGATTTTGTTCTCCATTTCACAATTCAATCTAGAGTATATATCAGAATCAGAAATGCCTCGTTCGTTTGCAATTTGCATTAAGACCTTAATCACATTTATGTAGTCAGAGATCATCGTTGTAACCTTTTCATCATATTTGGATTTATCATGGAATAGAACATTTTGAACCCGGTTATTTATTGAATCGGGATCAACAGGAATACCTTTTTCCATAGTAGGGTACAAATCACCAATAAATATTTCAAGAGAAGGGACATCATAATAACTTATTTTTCTGATCCCATACCAATAGTCTCTATGCGCTTGCAGAACTTCTCTTAAAGGTGTGTTACACAGATAAAAGCCATCCATAAATGGACGCAAATATTCTTTTGCAATTGAATGGTTACCATTTTCAATTCTTGTTGTGGTCACGGGAAGTTGCGCAAATTTATGTCTTAAATGAGAGGAAAAAGTTGTAAGAAGATGTTCCATTTTTATCCCATCATTGTATCGAATAACGTGCCGTGTGTTCTCTTCTTCATCTCCATAAATTGACATTAATTCATCGTCTTTTTTAGCGTGGCTGTCAAAGGTTACAGTAGTAGCATCCTGGAGATCCACTGCAACGATAAGGAGTCTAGGTTCCCCCTCATTCGATTTTATCGGATGTTCTTCAGCATCCCAATATTTCTGATAGTATTTACTAGAGGAGTATTATCATATCTGATGATAAAGTTAAAGGGATTTAGGAATTTAAAATCGGGCTGGAAAATTGGAGGTGAAAGAACATTCGGAATACCAAAGCCAGACATGGAAAAAAAGATGCGTGACCAGTATCTCCTGAAAGATTCCAGAGTAGCAATATCGCCACATCTATCTGGCCACAAGTAATAAAATGGCAAAAGACACGGAATTTCTCTAAAATTGTCATCAAAGGCCATTAGAGCCATTTGCCAGAATTTATTGAACTCTTGTCTTAGTCTCCAAGTAATATCATGCCAGGATCTTATTAGAGGATTCTCAACACACCAAGAATCTGTAGAAACATCTTTCCAATATTGACACAATCTCTCTACGGAACCATCCCAAGGATTAGATTCCGCTCTATTTTGCAGAACATGATTTACTATTATTACAGCATTTATTGCTCCTGCAGATGTCCCTGAGATTATGTCAAACAATTGCCTTTTTTCTTCAATTGCCGTCTTGATTAAGTTATCATAGAGCGCCTGTATATGCCGGCTTCATATGCACCAAGGGCTCCCCCTCCCTGAAAGATTAGAGATCTTTGAACTGAATGATCATTTTTTTGAATAGGGTTATATTTATTCTGGGGTTCTACTATAACTGACATTATAAATTATTATAGACCGATACAATTAATAAGGTTTTTGGTAATCAATAACAATATTTAGCATCTGTTCACAATAATTATCACTTTTAATATATAGGATTATTGATACGTGCATAGGAGTTTCCTGAAACGTTTTGTAACTGCAAGTTGCATATTTACTAAACAAACAAGAATCAATAATCAAATAAGTTTGACAAGGGTAACACAATGTTACATAATAATACAGACTTTCAAATTACGTTGATAAAAGTTACCCGATAGATCTAAGTGGTCTAAAAACTAGTAAATAGTTCTTCGATAATATCAACAAGCAAGTTAATTAATTCTCCGGAAAGGTACAGGCCTAATGGCTATGTCTGTTGGCTGTTAATATCTGAGTGTTTCAACCTAGCTGAGATATTTTCTAGGTTATATTGTGATATTGAGGCCAAAATCAAGGAAATGAAGGAATTACTTAAATATTGAATTATATATTAGTAACAAACAAGTTTTCAATCTAAAGTTCATATAAAATTATGATTTGAAAATCACAGGGTTAAATCACATGCTAAAGATATCCAATAATAAAAAGAGCCATAGCAGCTGCCATAGCAGCGCCCCATACCAATTTATTCCAATCAAAAATCTTTTGTCCATCTAAGACTCCCATGGGTATAAGATTAAACATCGCGATCCAGCCATTAAACGAAGCGCCGACCGTGAAGTAAGGATTATAGGAATCATAAGTCAAAGTTAATATCAAAAATGAAAAACCCATTGTCAAATTTGTAAGTGGTCCGATCAGAGCCACTCTGCCAAATTTAGATCGGTCATTTAGCCTGACCATTACTGCTCCGGGCGCTATGAACTTAAAGGGCATTATTGGAAGAGCAGAAATTGCTGTTAGAATAAGACCATATATTTCAGCTCTGAATTCTGCCCAGCTGCCATAATATTGGGCCAAGAATTTGTGGGCCAATTCGTGGACTAGAAAAGCACTCGTAAAAATGGCAAGGAACTGCCAAGAGAAATATCTATAATTATTCAGGGAAAGTCCGACACAAATTACAAGCGCAGTAGCTACTGAAAGATGAATAAGTTCGGTCTTTGAAGTCTTTATATCCAATAAATTAGATATGGATCTTAAACCAGATAGATTGAATTTACCATTCTGTTTATCGTTAAAGAGGGTATCTTGCTTTCGCTTATTGTAGGAATACAGAAAGCGACATGAATGGTGCAATGGGTTTCTATGATTACTGCAAAAGTACTCTTTACAATAATTACACCTAAAAGGCAAACCGTCCACCAATCCACAGGTATAGCACTGAATAGGATTTTTTTTTCTTTCCGTAGTCATATTGAATAATTAATGGATTCAAATGAGTATGAAATAGCGACTGAATATCCATGGATAGTCAATAGTAGAACATCATTATTATTTAGAAATGATGACAATCCCGGTTCTTTTTTTGACAGATATTTGAACCTTACAACTCTCATGTATTATTATAGTAGGTTCAATTATATCAAATTAACTTAAAATTTACAAATATAGTCGTTTTGAATATTCCAGTAATGAATACAATATTGTTGCATTAAATTTTTTGGTGTTGTACTGAGACAAATGAAATCATTAAAGTATTAATTATTGGACTTTTCGTGTTAAAATTGTCAAGATAGTCACATTTATTTAATTCTCAAATGCCAGAAAATTCACATATTACCTAGTATCATTCAATCTGATAGGTCCATGATTTTAGTTTGGCAAACAGTGTTTGCAAGTCAAATAAACTAGATTATCAAGTATTGGGATTATATAGCAATTCCCATGTATCTTGAGGAAACCAGTTATTATCATGAGGAACCATAAAGTTACATTAATTTAAAGAACTGTCGAAATTCAAATATATCGGAATATGGAGATTTAGAGCCTTCACTGAGGAACCATTTGTGACATGTTATATGCATTCGGGGCATCATCTGCGGTATTACTGGAAGAGTTTGTTTCATTAATTATAGTCATGGGTAAATCAGATGTTGGAACTTGTCCTTGCAAGGTGAAAATTACAGGCATTGCAAAAAGGATTGAAGCTGTTAAGACTGTGAAAATCAAAAATACATGTAGTTTATTCATTTCCCTCTTACATTTGTATCAAAGTATTTAACATGTATTGGAAATTGATTTATTTATCGAGCAAAATAGAGAAATGTTCTCTTTCGATTTTTCCAAATCATCCTGCAAAGAAAACTAATCAATACAAGCTTTTGAAAAGCATGTATATTTATGCTTGATTGCATTTACCAGTTAGTAATGGGCTTTTCCCTCATTTATTTACCAAATATCAAAGAAACTTGTCAGAGGTGAATAATGCAAAAAATGGAAAGGAGACCTCTCATAAAGAGCATGTTAACAAAATGTACTTTTGATGTAATCTGAGGAATGTGACTATGAATTCTTATAGAGTATCAAGACACTCAGGTCTTCGAATTTGTTATCTGAAATAAGATTTGTAAGACCACGAAACAAAAGCTCTTCTTCCATAACCTCAACCAATTTAGATATGACGATTAGGATCACTTTGAAGTAACACCGTTTTAAAAATTGAATGGAGGTCGCCTGAACGCATAATAAGGAATTTGCTAAAAAGCTAACCAATAATATCAAATCTAGATAGTGGTTTCCACAAATACCAAGTAGCGATACTTCTATAAGGTTTCCATTTGGAAGATACTTCTAGCATATACTCATGAGTAGTAGCTCCGATAAATTATATAATTTTTGTATTGCCTTTTTTACCCCCAAATTACCCAATGGAATTACATCTTTCCACTTTAAGCAAAAGATAAGAAACATCTCAGCAGTCCATCTGCCAATACCTTTTACTTTCACTAATTCAGTTATGATTTCTTCGTCTTGAAGACTTGGTAAATAATGAATGTATAATTCGCCAGGAACGCGTTTCGCAGCCAAATTCTTAATATATTCTATCTTCTTGAATGATAGTCCCATTGTAAATCTCAAGACAGCGTCAGGAGTTGAAATTATCTGTTCCGGAGTTGATAGCGCTTCACCATAATACAGTAGGAATCTAGAATATATCGCATTTGCAGCACTGCTTGCAAGCTGCTGATAGACTATAGATTTTAGCAATGATTCAAAAAGATTATCGTGGATCTGAATTGAATAATTTCCTATAGATTTAATTAATCTCCCGAGTTTTAGGTCCTGTTTTGAAAGTAAGACTAGTGGATCCGGTTCACCCATATGCAACACTGAAATACTCTTGGTCATGTTTTAAGATTTTCTTCGATATCGAACTTACGTTCATTAAATGAGGGTTAAACAAGATCATTGTATCTTACTAATAGTTGCTAGTGACTAAATTTGAATTGAATATTTTTTCATCTGAAAATATCCCTCATTAAATTCTTTTTTTAAGACCTTATGAGATCTAAAGAATTTGAATGTCAGCGTATGGAGAGGTTTATTACATTATGATGAAAGGAGATTGATCAATGGTTTGAGTAGACTATTCAATCATAATTACTTTACAATGTACAATAATCTGAAAAAGATTACCTCCTAATTAGTCATAATAATCCATAATATAATAATCCGTAAAATGAGAGTATTAATTAATCACATCGTCAAACCTTTTAATCGCATTCCGACGTAGAGAGGGTAAACCCATAATCCGCCGATGCCAAAAGCTCATTTTTAGTTTTATTCAAATTCAAGAATATTCAATAACAATATGCTTAATCAGAAATCACACATAGTTAAGATTGATCGACAGACGCTATATCATCTAATCCAATTCCCAACTGCTAGATTCTTAGGAAATCACTAGCAAGAACAAAGACTGTTCCCTTCAAAATGATTGGATGCATGTTGGTGATATTTAGTTTTTGACAATACAAAGTTAGAATTCTTTGGGCATGCTCTTTGAGTTATAAAAATCAATAAAAAGTAGGGACTAATAGGTAGAACGATTCCTAACTACGAAGATGGGATAATATCTTCTAAGAATCTATTTCCCCGAGTCAGTAAATGTATCAGTATTTGAGACATTGTATACAGGATGAGTGGGCGTATTAGAGAAACAATTAGATTTTGATATATTTATACCGCTGTCAGGACTACATTTCTCTTGTAAAGTTTGTCCATTTGCAGGACTATACACAATTGATCCCACATATAATACCATACAAATTCCAATAGCAGCGCATATCATAGCAGAGTAAAGGTTTTGGTATTTGAAATACCGAGTTAAAGCATTTTCATAGTTTTGCATCGTAGTTTTCTATTTATTAAAGTATATAACCATCATTCAGTTTTGTTCAAGATTATTCTTTTTAATCATCTTGAATACCCCGATTATAATAGATCCTGTTCATGCACAATCATCAGGAAAATTAATAGGCATAAGCACCATCAGCAGGTCTACATTGATTACACAAAGTGACCTTTACATTTGATCCTTCTTTTGATATCTCCATTACTTCTACGTTTTCTAATCCACACTCTTCACATTTTCCTTTCATGAACATACCTGCACAATATACTTAAAATAGCTCACAGTCTTGTTTTTGCCGAGAATTCTAATTATTAGCCATAATTAGTACTTCATAATTTCTGTAAAAGGCGGCTTAACATTGCTAAGAAAAATCATCGATATTGCTTATCAATTGGTTTTGAGAATAAGTCATCTCAATTAAGCCAGTAATCGAAGTGAACAGACAAGATTATGCATCTTCTTTTAATGGTTTTATAGAATATTTTACTTTCAAAAACAACAGACAAATATTCAATCCCATACCTGCAGAATTACCCAAGATCAAAACAATATCATCTTTCCCAATTCCATAAATCACCCATAACATAAGACCGATAATCAAGATAAGAATAAACCTGATCGATACGTCATCAGATTTTTTTGTTCTGATTGCTTTCACTATTTGAGGTAATGTGCTAGATACTGCAAAACAGGTAGCCATAAAACCGATAAATGTAAGCAAAAGATCAACCATAAAGAATTATAACATAATAGTTAATATTCACAATAGTAGGCGAAATCTTAACCAAACATAGCTAGTCGCCATTTTGGAATCTTTATTTGCTCAAAAGATATCCAAGTAAAAAAAATAAAGTAGTAGTGATATGACCAACTCTTATAGCCTTTGCCATAAATTATTATATTACTATACAGAAGATGATTTTTTTGAATTATTTTAGATTGCTTCTGCCGCTACTTGAATTATTTGTCTCATTCGAATCGGCTTTTGTAAAAATTTTTCAATATATTTATTTTCCAAAAGTTCATTTTTAATTGGTTCATCCAAATTATATGCTGAAATTAGGATTATTTTAATTCCATTCATTTTCTTTATCTTTTTGGCTACATCATCGCCTAACATATCACCTAATTTGTAATCTAGGAAAAGGAGATCGATTGGAGATCCTTTGCTTTTTTCTCAAGGTACTCATGTATACATTCCGCTCCTGAACAAACTTTTATGACATCATATTTCAATTCCAACACTCTGGAATAAAGGTCAAGTAATTCCTTTTCATCTTCACAAATCATTACCACTTTTCTATTCCTAAAAGGTGCATTAGAAGATTGTATCAATTCTTAGTTACTTGTATAACTATTAAATTTTAACTGTATAATATTCCGATACTGCTAGGAAGGTATCGGTATTAATTATACCTAAATCCCATCTATCAAACTTCTAGCATCATATTACGCAACAAATTTTGAGATGGGCCCTAGAGCATTGTCCGTGCCTCCCATGGCTACTAGGTAATTGATAGTCTTGTTCACGTTAATAAATAGAGATTCCTAGGGTCAGAAAAGTCAGCCGAACTGCTCCACACCATATTGATTCCATAAATAAAACTATGAAGGACTAAAGGTGTAGAATGATAGGTAATTTTTACTATTTATAGCCCGTTGAGTCATTTTGCCCTCAGTCATGAATAACGTATTACTTTTCAAAAGGCTGTCATTTATGTTTGAATTGAGGGTCCTGAAATTGTTCATGAGTATCCGTAATTCCTCAACTAAAGCTATAAACAAGAACATAGGAGAAAATTTATGAATATTCCGTTCTAGGACTTTTCAGGAATTTGCAATCCAATACAACGCGGCTATTATAAAAATTGCTACGGCCACACCATTGATAATTTTCCATTTTGTATCCATATTGTAGTTACCTGGGCATCTACGTGCTAACGTTATTTTAATTTGTCTATCTAAGTTATAAATCACATAGTGAACCCATGATTTAAAATATTTGGTATCACTTGCTTAGTCATCAAATAGCGAGAATCGGACATATTACTAGAAACGTAGAAGCTATCATTGTAACCATCTTGATATGGAGTTTCTCTGTGATTGTGGATATAATCTTTCGATTAAACAAATTAGGAGCTAAATTTGTACCATACCAAAAAATCAAAAATCAAAAGAATTTTTAAGATTTCATCAGTTCGATGGCAAACTTTAAGTTAGATATTTCTTCTTCTACAGCTGCAAGGTCCATTTGATCCTCAGTGACATTCAAAAGTCTCTCGCAAGCGTGTATTTGTGCTAGCATTATATCTTCTTTATCTAGACAAAGACTATGGGGTGACTCATTAATATAGTATGAAACATTTTTAGTTTTTTGATTACCCATAGTTTTACCTTCTGCGATAAAAGGGATTTCTATTATATTCATATTACTAACCCTCCTCCTTCTTCTTCTCAATAGACATTTAAATGAAAAGGAACGAGTTTTGGATATCAATGGAAAATCGATCATTTTAATAAGGTTATTTTTTTTCCAATTCATAGAGACTTAAAGTGTATAACAAAAAAGGATTACCCATATAGATCAGATAGAAGATTTGTAATCATATAAATAAATAAAAATCACATCTTGAAATACTCCGTGCAGTATAATAATCTAAACGTGTCGTGTTATAATTTTTATTTTAACCCTGTTGAGATTTTCCTTCTTGAACATAGATGGTTTTAAAAAAATAGTACATTTGATTCCGCCAATGAAGTAAATAAAAGTAGTGAATCCGGCACGGGAGGAAACAAAGGTGGATCTAGTCCCGACAGCAATACCAATGCTACTACTACTAATACCACCACTAATAACGATCCAGTAAATACCAATAAATAACCCGTAATGATGATGACAAATAATTAGCGTGATAGGTTAACCAATAATTTATTTGATTTTTCTTACTTTTGTAGGTAGGAATTGCATCATAGGAGAAAATAATCCAACAGGTCCGGTCAAGCATCGTTGCTCAATTTATCAGGAATCACACCTTACGATTTGTTTTATACTTTCTTAACAGATTAATTCCTCCAATTGTTAATAAAGCTCTTGGAAAAAAATCCGTTTGGTTTAGCATTTTTGAATAGATTTGCCATAGACATTCAGTCACCCAAATTCGTGGTGTTTGTAGGTATTCTTATTTTCATCTCATTATCAATTGAATCATCATTACAAATCGAAGCTTCTCCGACTGGATCTCGGGCACACTATGTCTATGACAGGGCGGGAATCATAAACGAGAATTATGAAAATTTGTTGGACAATTATCTTCGTCTATTAGATGATTCAACTACAGCTGAAGTTATTGTGTATACTATTTCAGATTTTATTGGACATGGTATCATGAAAGACGGACAAGAAATTCAAGATCGCGATATACTTTCAAATTACGGCGCTGTTAACTTAACGATAAATCTATAGCTTGAAGATGCCCTATTTCTGATATGTTCAATAAAAGAAACAGAACACCTTCATCAGATATTGGCTATGGATTATATTTGTATTTTCTTGGACTTTCAACCAGAAGTGTTTCCAAGGCACTCGCTTATCTGCACATAGTCAAGAGAAGTCATGTAACAATCTGGAAATGGATTCAAAAGTACAATCCACAAAAGTTGTCATATCGTAGGAAGAGGAAAACATCAGAATACATTGTTGATGAGACACTAATCAAGGTTGGCTCAGAATTAATGTGGTTATGGGTTGCAATTGAACCAAAAAGCAGGAAATTCTCGCACTCTCTATATCCAAAGAGAGAAACATGTTTGTAGCTGAAAGGTTTCTGTCAGGTTTAATCAAAGAGTATGGAAAGTATGTAGTTTCCACAGATGGTGGTGCTTGGTACCTAATGGCTTGTAAATTCTTGAGATTGAAACACATAATCATTCTACATTTGAGAAAAGCGTCATTGAAAGGACAATTCAATATATTAAGGACAGGACCGAAAGTTTCGATGACTACTTTCCCTGTAGGAAGGAACATTGTAACCTACATCACATAAGAAGTTGGCTCAATCTATTTGCACGCATGCATTACAAGGAGGTTCTAACCGCTTAGGTTAACAGCGCCTTTATAAGAAACAAGTCTACATATAACTTATGAAAACGATAAGTTGTAGAGAAGCTGGATTTGATTGTGATTTCATCGTTAAAGGTGAAACAGAAGACGAAGTTTTGAAAAATGGTATAGAACACGCCAAAAGTGATCATAACATGAAAGATGAAGATATAACTGCTGAAATGAAACAGAAAATCAAAGGAATCATCCACAGCGATTAGATTTATTTGTGAAATTTTCTTAATGAGGTAGCAATTTTCTTATTTGTTTTCGAAGATTGGACACCTTACAGAATGTTTTTTTAATACGTCTTTTCCGCAATGCTTATGGTTGTAGATACTGTTCGCACTCTCAAACCCCTTGGCAATTGGATCGGAAAAGAATATTGATGAAAAGGCGTCCACTGATCGCTATTCTTAGCTTGACTCATTATTGTAACTACTTCTGTCCCATGTTTCCCTTTGGTACCCTTTGATAAGGCTAAATAATTAAGAATCATCAATAAACATGAACTTACAATTCATCAGTGGAAAACAATCTTTACTAGACTAAATTATTAGTGAAAGTAAATTATCCATATAACTAATTTATATTTCCAGTATTGAGAAGTAAAAATATAGTTTTCCTAGGAATTTCAATTTTATATTCTTTATTACTATTCCTATCCATGGTTCCCTCTAACGTGTTTGCTTAACTCTTAACAGAAATTAATAATCCGCAGACATTGGAAATCGGTACGGCCTTGAATGAAGCAGGTAACTATGAAGAGACCATACAATACCACGACAAAGCATTGGCCACAGATCCAAACATGCCTGATGCATTATGCAACAAAGGCCTTGTCGTCGAAAAAAAACAATTAACTAAGATTTTTGGAAAAATTGAATTAATCTAAATTTTATAAGTTTGCTCAATGAACTTTATAATATGGATCAATTTAATATTTCAACATATTTGGACATATATACCATATTGCAATAGTTAATCTTATCCTATTTGTTTCTAATTTTTTAAAAGAATTCCATTCCATCACATTTTGATTTTATATAATCTTATAATATCTTCAGAATAATGCGTACTGGTATAGACATGTCATATCTCTGGATATGTCTAGACGGAAATGGAAGGTAACAATGAAAACAGTTGATAACAGTCTTTTATACTTTTTATTTCGATAATTAGTAAATGTCTTGCAAAATTCTTTCAAAATAAGAGAAGAAAAAAAGTTATCGAGCTATATCAAGAAGGTTTGTCCTATAGAAAAATCGCTAACTTAGTCAGAATTAGCGTAAGAGATATATCGATTATCATAAACGACTTTACAGGAGAAGGAAGAAAATTGATGTCTGAGAAATCCGTTAGATCGAAAGCCTTTCAAATGATCAAAGATAAAAAATCCCTTGTAGATGTGCTGATCGAGTTGGATCTTCCTGCCTCCGAGGTTGAAAATATGTACGCAGATTATCTAAAACTGGATCATAGAGAGATAATAACACTGTATTATAATGAAATTAAAGACTGTTTCCCTGATTTTCTCAAGTACTACAAAATAGTAAAGGCCATTAATGACCATCAAAGAAATAAGATAAGAAGTATTATAGATAACGATTATATTATTTCAAAACAAGAAAGAAGGCAACACGAACAAGATTTAGAGAATGAAAGATCTCTTAAATTCAAAATAAAATTTTAATCCTTTATAATATATCTATATTAAGCGATCACTAACGAGGAGCATAAAAAATTACTAATGCACCTAATAACACCACAGCACCACCGATTATTTCAAATCTATCAGGTCTTTTTTTATCTATTATTAAACCCCAGATAATTGCCATCACCACAAATATACCTCCATATGCAGCGTATACTCGACCAAAATTTGAAGGTTGTAGAGTCGGAACCACTCCGTAAATAAACAATATAATTCCGCCTATCAATCCAAAACCTAATTTTTTTTTCTCCCTTAACCATTTCCAAATGAGGTATCCACCACCTATTTCAAGTAACGAAGCAAGCATAAATAGTCCAAAAGAAGAGAAGACAAAGAGCAAGTAAGTATTACTTGAAATTGTCGATTCCAATTTTTTTGTTACCTTTACGTGGATAGTAGAAAATTATAGTAACCCCTACGCTTGTAATAATTATTCCAATTATATCATATATATCTGGAACATTTTTTTCGAAGAAATAGCCCCAGATAATTGCCATTATGATAAAAATACCACCATATGCCGCATATGTTCTATGAAAATTGGTATTTTGAAATGTTGGAATCACGCCGTACAAGAAAAGTACAAATCCCCCTAAAGCCCCAAAAATCCAACCATAACTTTCCCTCAACCATAACCAAACAAGATATCCCCCTCCTATCTCACAAAGGCCGGCCATAAAAAAGAAAAACAAAGAATAAAAGATCATCCTATACTGTATCAATACTTTGTACATAGGGATCATTCTATTATTCATTCTCTATTTTTTTCAATCATTGAATAGTTACTTTCATCTTCATAAACTAAATCCTGGGTGTCTTTTGTGGTTTAATCAAGCTCAGTCATTGCTATTGACATTACAATTGCTGGTGATTTTTTTGCAGTGTATAAAGCATACATCATTAAAATTATTGATACAATTCTCTACTGAATCTGATAATTTGTGAGAAATGTGGTAGCCATTATACCTATTCCGCCAAACGTAGATATTATTACGAAGCCAATTGAGGAACAACTTGCGCATGCACTGCTGATAACCTCTAGGAACGAGCCTGAAATCCATGATTTACCAATTCTCAGATTGAATGTTTTATCAGGTAGATGTTCATAGCGACCAGCATTGCTAACATGATAGATATGATGATTGTAAAAATGAATCCAATTATTGCATCCTCTGGAAGATAAAAGTAAAGAATCGGAGTAAAAAACAAGAGTTCATCAAGAATATTAAAGGATATCCACAATAACGAGAAAACTAAAACAGTCACACTTATGTAAAAAACGGGATTTGAAAAGTACACTATTTTGAATCCTAGCAAAGATAAAGCCATGTCCTTATTTATAATAGGAAAACGATAACATGTAATATTTTTGCTTTCTTTTCTTTTCTGTTTGAAATGTTCGCTCGATAATGCTCAGAAATTTTTAGGCTTAAACGATAAATCTAATTAGTAGCCGTCTCCTTTTCTATACTCTCGATGATTGAACTAAAAATTGGAAATGGTTTTGGTCCTTCGATTTTCTTTATTATCGAGCCCTCACTATTCATTATCAAGAATGATGGCGTAGCATGGAATCCCAGAGAATTTGCAAAGGCAATATCATTCTCTACGAACGAATCATACTTCTTACCATTAAAACACGAGTGAAATTCATCGGTATTGATCCCATTCAAATGAGAGATAAACCTCTTTTAATAAGGAATTTGAGTATTAATAATAACTAGAAACTAAATTAGTAAGTAAGAAAAAACATATCGTATCATATACTATCTGTAAATAATTTGCTGTTAGCGCGTTAATTCTATCGAACAAATTAATTCTGCAAGTCTAAATGGTCTCGTAAAAATATCATTTTCGTGTATTTTGGTCGATTTTAGCAGTTCATTAGACAGGTGCTCTCTTGGTGAAGCGCTCATGATCATAATTCTTTGATCGGGACTTTGTTTATGAATCTCGATTGCGACTTTTAATCCAGAAAGCCCATATAAATGAGTATCCAGTAACACAACATCATAATCTTTCTCTTTATTGTCAATAGTATTAGTAAAGCAACATAAAGCCTCATCACCACTATCAACGGCCATGTAATCCAAATTCAGAGATTCTAAATATAGTTTGATCATTGCCCGTACACCAGCGTTTGATTCTGCTAGCAAAACTCGGTATTTTTTATTTTTCTTTGTGTACGGCTTGGGACGATGCTTTGTCAGATTTTCATTGTTATGTGACAGGGTACGTGTAGAAGATCCTTCTGATAACGATGTATGTTTAGCACTGCTGCTATTCTGGTTTTTTATATTTTTCTTATAAGATGCCACATAATGCAGGTATTCGACGGACATATTTTCACCCTAGATACCCAAGTTTGGTTAACATAGTTAATAAAGCATAATTTCTGTCAATATATATTAGTTTTACAAAATAGTGAAAATCTGTCAATTTACTTCCAATCTGTATATATAATAACACTATCTGTGATAGAAATATTTCGTATTAGAAGGTGTTTCCATAATTCTAAGGATCAAATCTTACCTAACAATTCCGTCTATATTTGTGTATAAGGATTCTATATCAGATAATAAATTCAGGCAGATAATATTATATTTATGAACAAATACACATATTTTTTATTGGTACCGATAGTAGTAGCCCTATCGATGATCAGTATTTCGGCAAACCTGTCCCAAAATGTAATTGCAAGTCCAAGTCAAACATTTTGTCCTCCTATATGTTTGGATGAGGTGCAGCAGCATGTAAACGATGCAAAAGATGCATTAAATGATGGGAACGTTGTGGTAGCAAGTTCTGAACTAGATATAGTTGATAGTTTGCTCGATCAATTAGATGATATGACTAGTAAAAGCGACTAGTCAACTCTCAAATTTTTAAGATCTGGTCATACAGATCAATCAAATACAGGGAGTAATTTTTATTAGTAAATTTTATTTGATATAGGTATAGATGATGTACAAGTAAATGAATGACGAAATAACTATAGTTTCGGCAAGTACCTTTTCAAATCAAGCTAAGGCTGAAGAGTACAAGGTTTTGAGTCATCATTTTAGGGGCGATAAAATACACTCAGGCTCATATCATATGGACGAATTATTAAAGATTGTTAACGATTTGAAACCAAGAATGATAACAATTATTTCAGCCGATATGCATGGAAGAACAATTGTCTCATCTCTGGAGTATTTTTTATCAAGAAAATTTAAGTTAGTTATTTATGTTATTTATGAGCTTTCTTCGAATCATAGAGGAGCAGTCATTTCAAGTACCATCATTATTAGAATGCAAAAGTATGTTTAACATGGTCATAGCAGAATGTCATTCCAATGTCGTTTGATCTTTCATTTTCACCCAATGAAATGTTAGTAACTAAGGATTTGAGCTACGCTAGTACAAATAATTCGACTAGCCTCTAGTCCTTTAATATCAGAAATATTTATAAAAATCATGTGAATTAGACGAATTTCAAGTTTAAAGAAAGTTTGTAACCATTGTTACTATCATCTTAGACAAACTGACTTCATATTTTATATGGTTTTCATTACTCAGATGAATCAATTGATTGTTTGATTCAGGCTTACTACTTAAAAGCGGTCATGAATGATGAATGATGATACAAAAGACATTCTGAGAAAAGTTCCTGAAAAGTCTAGAGGAACAATGTCTAAAAGGAACTCTTATAGTGTCTTTTATTTATTATACACACGCATAATACTTATCTGAAGGTCTCAATCCATTTAACTCATCCATGAAACTGATTTTTAATGATCCAACTTTTTCTTCTTTATTGCTTAGAACAATTGCTGAAACATATTATAAAGGAGCAGACATTGGAGAATGTCTCTCTACTGCCTATCGAATTAAAGAAGGGGATTTTGAAAGCTGGTATGCGGAATGGATAAAGACTGCCAGGAGAATTCACCAATATGCAGAGGATTGTACATCATACGGTCATTTGAAAAGCGCCAATGAGGCTTTTCTGCGAGCATCCAATTACTATCGTACTGCTGGATTTTTGTTAGTTGAGTCCGATGACCCAAGATTTCAAGCATCCATAGAGCAAAGTAAAGAATGCTTTAGAAATGCGATTTCGACTTTTCCATTCAAGGTGGAGGCCGTGGCAATTCCTTATGAAGGAACAAACTTACCAGGTTACTATTATCATATAGAAAAACAAAACACCAATGATAAAAATATGGAACGTACAGAAGAAGCCAATCAAGCAGGTAGTGAAAAGCACAATAGAAAATTTGACATCCCAAGCAGTAATAATTATCCGACACTGATAGTTCATGGAGGATTTGATTCTATATTAGAGGAACTATATGCTTATGCCGCGGCACCTGCCCTAGAGAGAGGATACAATTGTTTGATTTTTGAAGGTCCAGGGCAGGGAGAGGTGATTCGAAAGCAGAAAATACCCTTTAGATATGATTGGGAAAAGGTGGTAACGCCTGTATTCGACTTTATATTATCAAAAAAGAAGGAATTCTGTGTAGATCTAGAGCGCGTTGTATTAATGGGAATCAGCATGGGCGGATATCTGGCTGCTAGAGCCTCGGCATTTGAACCACGGATAGCTGCATGTGTTCTCTATGATGGGGTCTATGATGGATACGACGCAATCAAATCAGGTCTGCCAAAACCACTTCTGGATGCAATCGAAGCAGGCAATTCACAATTCGTAAATGCAACATTCACGGATTTAATGAAGTCGGACCCGAATGTAAAATTCAATATGAAACACGGGATGTGGACTACTGGAACAAATTCACCTTACGAATTGATTACCGGTGCTAAAAAATATACAACTAAAGATATTTTGAGAAATATTAAATGTCCTACTCTTGTATTGGAGGGTGAGAATGATGATTCATTTCCTGGCCAACCCAAGAAAGTCTATGATGGGTTGACATCTTTGGAGTCTCCATTAAAGAAATACATAGTATTTACCCAAGAAGAAGGTGGAGAGGAACATTGTCAGTGTGGAGCACCCGCTATTACTAATCAAAGGATATTCGATTGGCTAGATGAAATACTTGACAATAAATCCTAACATCCATTGAAAGTGTAAAGAACTGATAATTATTTGTAGGCTCAATAGCAAAGCAGTATGCTTGATTGGATTTAGTTTAAACTAGAACAAGAGATCAATTAGTTTTTCTTATGTTGGCAAATCGTTAAAACTTTTTCCTTTAACTAACCGACTTTCTGATTAAATGTTGCCAAAAGTAGATGAACAGTTCGATATTTTTTAGTTCGATTATCAAAACTCCATTTAGTGTTTTTTGTTGAAATCAACCAAGATATTCGTAAGTCAACTAATCATTTTAGTAATTAGATACAAAACAAATGCACTATGTAACTTCTGCACAAGTTTTTTTTATACTCTCATTTCAATAGGTTCTTTTTTAATAATTCGTGAAAGTCTCTATCCGATAACCCCTTTTTAAGCTTTGAATATTCTTTAGAATCATTTCCAACAGTGCTTCTCAATGGAGTGCTTCCATTCTCTCTACTAGAAGAACTAGCAATTGCTCGAATTATCTCGTTTGCTACAACGCGTGGATGAGGTGCATGGCTCATAGCAGTATAATAAAAGGATAAGAATTTGTCCACTGTGTTGCTGTAGGGGGACAGCGAGTGTCTCTTTTTGTTATTGTAAGATGGGTTCACCAGTGCCCCACTCTTATCAATCTCGTATTTATTGGGCAGTACGATTAAATCTTTTACAAATTCGGTATTTATTACACCAGGCTCGATTAAAATCAATTTTATTCCAAAAGGCTCTAATTCAAATGAAAGGGCTTCGCTCAAGCCTTCTACTGCAAATTTTGTGGCACAGTATGCTGACTGAGTGGGAATTCCAGCCAATCCAGACAGGGAACTAATATTAATAATAATTCCACTCTTTTGTTGTCTCATTGTTGGAAGTACTCCACGAATTACTCTAATCACACCGAAAACATTAGTTTCAAATTGATTCTTTATTTCATCCATTGAAAAGTCTTCTAAGGCCCCAAAGAGACCATATCCAGCGTTATTTACAAGTACATTTATTTTACCAAATTCCGTTATTATCTTTTCAATAGTATCATAAACAGAATTGTCTTTGTCGACGTCCATATCAAATACTTTGATTTGTAAATTTTCATTCCTTGCGATTTTCTCCAAATTTCCAGATTTTTTTTTATCCCTCAATGTAGCACAAGTAACGAAACCGCTGCGGGCTAGTGCTAAACAAGTCTCAAATCCAATACCGGTAGAACTCCCTGTTACAAGCGCCACCTTACTGTTTTCATTATTAGACATGCTACAAAGAATAGGTGACTAAAATTAAGTATATATGTTTCGTTACTATCGTTTAGAGGTATTGGAAATTCCTTGAGACTAAGAATTACAATAAGAATCTTAAGGATTTATATAATTCTTCAGTAACAATATTAAACATTAGTAAGGTAAAAAAAGCTCCAAAAGCAGATTATTATATAGCCCTCTGTAATATGGAGACGATCAAATATATGCAGTTAATTATCATTACACTAGAAAAGATTTTCAAAAAACTATATAATAACATTAAATATTTGTTTTGCTTTCTATAGTTATGTCTATTTCATCAAATGCTAATATGCTTTTTTCCAAGAACAAATTTACCAAAAAGGGATCAGGTATTCAACTGGTATTGGGCATCATAATTTTAATTGCAGCTGTTTGGACTGAGGTAATCATCGATATTGAAATGGTACTATATGCATTGTTAGCAGTAGGCACTATTTTGATTATTTCTTCTTTTCTTATTCTTATTAATCAGTATGAGAGGGCAATAATTTTAAGACTGGGTAAATATAAGAAACAGGTAGAACCGGGAATTCATACAAGAATTCCTCTTGCAGATAACGTTTTAGTTATAGATGTCCGGGAGAAAGTAACAGAGTTTAAGGCAGAAAGAATGCTTACAAAGGATAATGTTCCGGTAACAATTGATGCAATACTCAGATACAAAATCATCGAAGAAAAGGCTAGTGATGCGTATCTTAATGTGGAAAACTTCAATGACATGATACAACAAGTTTCACAAACGACTTTACGTAACAGTATAGGCTCTTCTTTATTTCAAGAAATTCTATCGAGGAGAGAAGAAATTAACGAAAGCATCAAATCAAAGATCGCAGTGGAATCTAATAATTGGGGCATAATGGTAACAGGTGTGGAAATAAGACAGGTAATAATTCCACAGGAATTAGAATCGGCCATGTCAATGCAAGCACAAGCTCAAAGAGAGAAGCAAGCAAGAGTAACATACGGGGAATCAGAGGTTCTCGTGGCTCAGAAATTTCTGGATGCATCTAAGGTTTATTCAAATAATCCTGTTGCGTATGCATTGAGGCAATCAAATATGCTATATGAAACAATGAAAATTCAAGGAAATACAGTGATAATGGTACCATCTGAAACATTAAATTCTATTGGTTTTGGAAATCTGGGTGCAACAATTGCATATCTTAGTAGCTTGAAAGATGGTATAAATAAATCAACGAATGAATCGGGCCAAAACAAGAATGATAAGGTAATGAACTAGTCACCATCTACATACGGCCATGGATAACGATAATTTTTATTGCTCAACTAATAAAATTCCCTTGGTAGTATTAGAACGCTATGAATTGAGTTCGTGGATGTTGATGTTATCGTATTAAAATAATGTATTATCAATAATCAACGGTATCCCACCAAATTTATTCAAATACATCCTTCGAAAATGCAAAGGGGAGTATTTCAAATAAAGTTAGAATTTTTTCATCACTCAAATGAATTTTTGTTTTAGGATTGAATTCAAATAAGACTTGTCTGCATGCGCCGCATGGATAGATTGGCTTTCCGGTAGAAGACACCACAGCAATTTCTTCTATGTCGACGTTCCCTTCAGAAACAGCCTTAAACACTGCAACCCTTTCGGCACACATGGTCAACCCAAAAACTGAATTTTCTATATTAACTCCATCATAGATTTTGCCAGAGGAAGTTTTTAAGGCACAGCCCACAGATAATCCAGAGTACGGATTATATGCTTTTTTTAAACTTCTCGTAGCCGCTTCTATTAAAAGGTTCATAGAGAGATTTACGGTGACTCTCAATAAAAATTATTAAATTCATATCTTTTGTTACCTCAGGCACGTCAATGGATTAACAGATTTACCGGATTATTTTTTTATCAAATAAGCATCACAAACATAATTTTTGAGCAGCCTAGGATTACCTTCTGTCATAGACACATGTGTCGTAATTATATTTATTAGGGCATTTAGATCAAGTATTTGACTATTACCATTATGACCTTCACAACGATAACTATAAACCCAGAAAGATACAACTCCGCTCACTCTTTTTCTAATATTCAGAGGCTACTGGTAACAGTAAATAATAGACTAATGATACAGTAAATGGAAATATAAAATGGAATTTACAATTAAGGAATATATTTGATCATACACTCGAATTAATTGATTTTTAATGAGCCCGTCATTAAACATGAAAACAAGACTGCTACTTGACTAACAGAATGTATGTAGTAGTCTGATTCCATCCAATTGGTCCATTGTACTGATTACCAAGTATATGATTTGCAGTAGTATTAGTAATCGAACTTAGATTTCCCTTTACTATTAACTCGTGTTTACCATGGAGTAATGGTTTAAGAAATAGCCAATTTCCATCAGCAACAGATTGTGTGGTCTGGGATGTTAAATTTAGAATATTATTCTCAGGTAGGGTAAAATTAAAAAGATTAGTTTGGATACGGTATTTTTCTAAATTTGGTATTTCGAACCCGTCAAGCGAGGCGTTTGGTCCATTAACTGCATCCTGCATGCTTCTAGCACAGTTTCTTAATTCCTGTTCTGTTTTTAATAACTGAAATTCAGCATATGAACACTGAGTTTAATAGTGTGATTAGTAATGCGGTATTTTGCGGAATTTCACACGTTCGTATAACTGGATGTTCGAAAGACAGTGTAAGAAACCATACTGGTCCGGCCTGGTTTTGGTTGCAATATTTCCCAGTATCATCATAAGAGGGATTCTTTCCCCATGGAATAGAATATGTCCATTTCCACCAATTTGCTGTCCAATCAGAATATGAAATGTTAAATGGCTTTGAGTCAAAATCATATATTAAATTCAAACTGGCTAACTTCACGTCTTTCTCATCCTTTATAGAGTTTGAATGGTCCTCTACAGCAGATACTAAATTAATTGAACTCAGCGTACTGAGAGCAGAAATAAAAAAGGGTATTATTGATAAAGTTGTCATGACAGAACTGCATATCAAGATATCTTCTGAATGTTTAAGTTAGAATCGGAATCTATTGATATTTTTTGAATCTAATTATCCTTTTCTGCATCTATAATATATCGGATACTATATTCAATATCTGTTGAGATTGAACTAATAATGGTATCAATTCTGGTTTCCTATACAATCAATTTCTTTGCCTATATACTACGTAGCTGACATGGGTAAGTAAGGTGTTTTTCCATGTTTTTAATATTCTTTTTCTATTCTAAATATCTTTAATACGTCATTTGGGGTCATCATTTTACAAATTATTAAGAAACGATATAAAATCAATATTACAAGTCATCATCTCCTTCGTCCAATCAGTTGGACACTTTCATACTTTAGCAGTGTCTTTAAATATTATTTGTGAAAATCTTAGGGTTTCTATCGAAGGGTCATTTATCAGAATTGTTTAAAATAAAAATAGATATGATTAAGATTTAGAACTCTGAATCCTCTTTTGACCCTTGAACTGAAGTTGATGGCGATAGTGGTGGTTCGGTATCCTGGATATCTTCGTTACCAGTCATATCACAATATTCACATGTGTGGTCTACTATTACACCACCCAATCGTATAGCTACGAGATGGGTAAATAATTCACCTGTAAGTTTAGTAAATTCATCTGGATTCTCATCTCTAACTCTATTTCTGAACTCTAACCATTTTTCAATCTTGTCTAGATATTCGACTGGTTTTTTTTCCCCTTTCAAATCTATATCCTCATATTGAAGTGTTATATTCCCTTCCAGTAAATTTGTAATGTATTCATTCACATACCTGAATTTATAATCGGATTCCATTGTATGATATATTGTATATATAACTATATTATCATTATCTATTTCATTCACACCTATTCTAGTAGTTCAGATAATTCCAATATCTAAAGTAATAGATAATAAAGATTCGCCTATTATCTAGCCTCACTGAGATAATAGGCAATTGTACTGGTGAAAGTGCAACAATATGGAAATACCTCTCAGAAAGGAAATATCTAAGGCTCCTTTTTCTTTTGATTAGAAAAAAAATTAGATTAAATCAAAAAAACATTTGCTTATTCAAATTTGTATTTCAGTTCTAGTACCATCAGGGTTGTACTTGTAGACTTTTCCATCCTCCTCATTTAGTGTTTTTTTATGAGCACCATCGCAAAATGGCTGGTGTTGACTTAGTCCACACATGCAAATCCATTTACTATCATTGCCAACCTTTACTTCCATAGGTCCATTCCCTTCTTTTTGTACGTATCTTACCATTAAATCAACATTGATATTTCGAAATATATAAAACATTGTAGAAAATTCTGGTCCTTGCATTTTGTATTGAAGATAACGTGATTTATCCAATTCCTATAAATATTTATTTATAGTACTATGTTGTCTACATGACGCCTCAGATAAATATATCCAACCTCAAATGAATTATCGAAAAAATATGACATTGTGATGTTTAGACGGCATGAATTCTTTTATGTAATGATAATTCAATCATCATTATAAATATCCACTAAATGTTGATTTGCAATTCGATAGATTCTTTTAACTTTTTTTTCTTAATTATTTCCCAAAATAACTATGGCTTTTCATTCTGAATGTTTTAAAATTAGACATATCTAGATGTACGGCTGATTGAAAATGGCCATTTGATGAAATAGAGGAAAGCAAGATAGAACAAGAGGGATGCTTGATGCTTTTATGCAGAATCTCAGTGTATTTTTGCCATAATTTTAGCTCAATTCAAATCCAAGGTAATAATACTTTGAATTACAAAAAAGCAGTCAGATACGTATCATTGACTTTTAGAATTTATGAACTCAATAGCAATTGAATCGTCATAATTCTTCAAATCAAGTCTTTTTATAAGAGTCTCAAGGTCGATGTCATTATCAATATGTTTTCTATCTTTAACCGCCACGTACTGATTATGAAAATCTTTCTTAATCCTATCATAGTTTGAATAAAACCAACTAAAATTGTCTTTTAATCTTTCGAGTTTTGCAATGTCAGGATCTTTTGTTGATATGTCGTAATACATTACACATCTTATATCATATAGAAAATAGATTGATAAAAATATTCTGTTTGATTTAATTTGAACGGGTTCAACTAGATTGAATCAGAGTAAGTAGTTAGTCAACCAACCTATCGACGGGTTTTTCAACAAGATCATTTCGACCAAGTTTAGCAGAACACCGTCTCAATAAATGACTCGAGTGTATAATTAATTTCTCAGGAATTGACCCTGGGCGTGTCTTCGAATTTAACGATTAAATCCTGCAAATGGAATGTAAATTTGTGGATTTAATCGTTCCATCGCTTTTTGTAACTTTTTGCTTGGGTTCCCGTAAACCTCAAATTTGGTTATCCGAGATATATCATGAATCTTTGGAAGAACTGTTTGTGATGCGACCCCATTGATACGAGAAAATACTGCTTCTGAATTCATGTATGTTTCATGTACAGTGCACCTTGTCTCAGATTTGTCGATATAAAATTGATAATTTATTGTGTCAGGCTCATTAGCCTCCACTAGTTTGCTCATTTCCTTTATGAGTTTTTTGTATTCTTTTATTTTTCCTTCTGAAATAGTAAATTCTGCTTTAAAATGTATTGGATGCTGCTTCATGACATCTTTTCCTCGAGATTTTGACTCGGCCACTCATAGATGATCCCATTTAGGGTAAAATCATTTGACATAGTCATAATAACAATCAGAGATCAAGTTCAAGATATATTTGAAAATAGTTCTTGGCTTTTCAAAGTTGATACAACGATCTCAAAAATTAAAGTCGGAATACTAAGGATATGTTTGATTACAATTTATGCAGACGAGATCTACTTTGGAGGGATGTTGTTGATTCTCCATTGGAAGATTACATATATCACATACAAAATCGACAATTGGAATCTTGGCCGTGTCCATATCCAAATAATTTGTCTTATCACTTATTATCTTCAAATTTTCTAGTTTAAGTTTATGATATAGCATCACTTTCTCAGGCTCTCCACCTTTGAATTTCTCAAATTTTGCTAAATTATTTCGAACATCATTATCAACAGACATTCTAAAATAATTAAATATCAACACTTATAATCTTACTTTTATTGCTAAGAATTTATTAACAGTTCGAATTTTCATCTACAACTCTTTAATCTTCAATAATTTATATTGAAATATTAAAATCTACTATCTTTTCCTCGCTTGACAATAACAATCGATAGGGGAGAGAAAGATGCATCAGAGAATGTTTTGATTAAAATTATCAATAACGATCTCTGAAATAAAGTCAAGGTAGAGGTAAAATTTGGACTCAGATTTAAAAGAAAAAAGACGAAGACTAGAAAATGGAAAATTAATGTTTATGAGTTTCCATTATAACGATTAGAATTTAGAATAATATTCTGATTCTTAGAATAAACTAAAAGTAACATAACTTACTGATCATATAGTGGATTACCCAAGATTTATTGTCGATTGTATGCTAGGACATATTGCAAAGAAATTAAGAATAATGGGGTTTGACACCGAATTCTGGTTAGATGCTGGCGATGATTTTCTAATCAATAAAAGTATGGATGAGCAAAAGCTGTTGGTAACTAGAGATGTAGGACTTTATTTGAAGCTCTCAAAATCGGGTAGGAATGGTTTGTTACTCCCTAACGATGATGAAGTTGAAAATTTGGTATTTATATTAAAGAGTTGCAATATCAAGCATATCGATCCGGTTCCAAATGTAAATACCCGATGTACAATTTGCAACGGCACTCTTACTAAGCTTGATAAGACAATGGCAACTGATCTCATTCCAGAGAAAGTATACAAACGTATATCCACAATTTACAAATGTTCAAAATGTTCAAAAATTTATTGGGATGGAACTCATGTAGAGAATATCAACATACTTATAGATAATATCAACAACTTGTTAGTGCAGTAAAATTAGGTTAATATTAGTTTGTTATCAAGTTTGTTCACAAATATAATCGAAGTTTCTAATAAATAATATCGACGCATCGTATGTAAGCGAAAGCAATCATTTTTGATTTATGACTTAATATGACAATTCTTCAATTGACGATCCCTATGTAATGGGCAAGATGATAAGTATTCAATAACCGAAAAAATTTACAAATGGACAAAAAAAGGTATTATTTTTTTAGCAACCTGAATGCATGGTTTCCCGATCCCGTTTGAATGTAATAAGTTATCCATAACATAGCAAGGGGTTCTAGCAATCTCGATTGTTCAATTCCGCCTATGTCTATTGACTCCCAACCAAATGGGGTTAATAATTTTTCAACAACTTGGTTTTTAGCGTCCTTAAAATTGCCACAGATAAACATAGTTGGTGGACCTCCCGAGAAGTTTGGATGAACCATATGAGGATTACCTACAATGTTAAAGGCCTTTACAACTTTTGAATTTGGTAGCAAGGATTGAATTACCTCACCAGCAGAGTTGTCGTACCCGATGGAGAGCTTTGGTGGCATATCCTTGGCAAATTCTAATGGATTTGTTGTATCAACGACTATTTTGTCGTTAAAATTGGATGAAGTAGCCATATTTATTGCATTCTCAGTTCCCCCCCATAGAGTAGAAATGATAATTAATTCTCCAAAAGATGCTGCTTCAGCAAATGACCCAACAAAAGCATTTTCTTTGTGTTTGGTGTTGTCAATCCATTTCTGTATTTCTTCTTTTACAGGATTACGTGTTCCAATCATAACATGGTGGCCAAGATCTATACAACCAGCCGCTAATCTTCGACCGACATCCCCTGAACCGAGTATTCCTATCTTCATAAAGGTGAATATACATTCAAATGATTAAAACTTTGAAAACCTAGTCAATATTTTCGATTATTATTTAACTCAAATTGCCTGAATAGTAAAGGAACCGATTTTTTTATTTATTGAGTTATCGTATTAAATCTAACGTGTGTTCTCAATTATATCTAGGATGTTCGGGATGGAACTATGGCGATATATCAGAAAAGGGGGGATGGTTGAATGTATTTTATCCCGATAATAAAACGAGAAAATTGAGTTATTATTCGCAATTCTTTAATACTGTTGAGATGGACGCTACTTTCTATAAGAGATTCTATGAACACATGAATGAAGGTTTATTCATAGGAATTACAAAGGCAACACCAAATGATTTTAAAATATCAGTCAAAGTCCCTGAGATAATAACACATGAGAAGAGATTGGATATTAACAGGAATGTGGTAACTGATTTGAATGAATTCCTCAAGAAGATTTCGCCACTTGAAAGCAAAAGGAAATTAGGGGCGATAATAATCCAATTACCACCGAGTTTTACTATTAATGAATCCAATAGATTAGAGAAGTTTTTGGATGCACTGAGAAATCGATCTGATCTTAAAAATAACAACAATATTGCCATAGAATTCAGGCACAATTCATGGAATACAGAGGGCGTGTTGGAATTACTTCATCACTTTAACATAGCATCAGTCTTAACGGATTCTCCTGTGCAAGAGAATCTAGGATTTTTATCAAATGAGAATAATTTAACATCTAATAATTTGGCAGTAGTTAGATTCCATGGAAGAAACACGACTCGAGACCATTATTGGTATGATTATCTTTATTCTGAAAAGGAACTTAATTCATGGATAGATAAGATTAACAGAATAAAGGAAAATACGGATACGATTTTTGTTTATTTTAATAATCATTATGGCGGAAAAGCAATCGTAAATTCGCTACAATTTAAAGAATTAATAAACAATCAGCCTTTGCCCGAAAATGAAAAGAGGGTATTAGAGAAAGCAAAGAAATATCTATCAAATACACTATAATTATGATAAATACACCGTATTAGTATCGATCGATGTCTTCTTCTCCTTGCATGTAGGAAAAAGGTGGGCGGGCGGGTCCAAAGTTCTTGGTATGATTAGTAGATTAGTATGATTAGTAGATTAGTAG
>Ga0183260_10000433_pt1 | contig 35328 bp, 30 predicted proteins | sample AntDrymUQ4972206_2_FD_129768 | JGI IMG/M metagenome (GOLD analysis project Ga0183260, IMG submission 129768) | Polar desert sand microbial communities from Dry Valleys, Antarctica - metaG UQ497 (22.06) (version 2) (version 2) | ecosystem: Environmental > Terrestrial > Soil > Desert | place...
CGGTCGGGCGGTGGGGGCGTCAGCGGCGGCAATGCGCGCTCGATCAGCGCTCGTCCCTGCGCCTTCGAATCGGTGCGCAGCAATGCGGCGCCGACATCCAATGCCCGGCTGGCCTGTAAGACGTTCAGCGCCGGCGCCGGTTCGGACAGCAGCTCGGGGGCGAGCTCTTGGTAGACGACCAGCGCTTCGGCCGCGCGATTCAGGCGGACCAACACCCACGCGCGGGACCAGAGAGCGGAATCCCCCGCGCGATCGAGCAAGGCCAGCGCAGCAGCGAGGTCACCGGCGGTTGACATCTGTACCGCCTGGGCCCGCAGGACGCTCGGCTGGCCGGGTGCGCGTCGGACGAACTCAGCGACGCAACGACCCGCCTCCGGCGTTGCCGCGAACTGGCGCAGCGGTCCGAGGGTCCACCTCTCTCGCACAATCGAACGAGACCCGACCTGGCGCCCGTAATCGTGACCTAGGGTGACTTGCCCGATTGCGCGGCGGGTCACGTGCTCCACTGCCCGCGGTTGCCCGGCCCCATCGCGAGCCCGATACTCGGGGCGCGACTTGCGCGCCCGCGGAGTGGGATTTGTCAGGCTTGATTCGCCATACGTCCGTCGCAGCAGCGCTGTCGCTGGCAGCGATGACCATGCCGGGCAACTGCTTCGCGACCGAAGCGGGGCATCTTCCGCGTTCGTCAGGCCCGGCAGCAAACGCACCTTCGCTCCTGGTCCTGCACGCAGGCACATTCGATCCGGCGGCGCAGTCGCCGGCTGACGGGAAGCTCGAAGGCACGAGGGGCGGCCGCTACGCCATCGTGCAATTCGAATCGGGCGAAGACGCACGAACAGTGCGCGAGGAACTCGAACGCGCTGGCCATGTGGTCGTGGCCTTCATTCCCAACGCTGCGTATGCAGTGCGTGTGGGTCCGATGGGGCTCGATGCGATCGCCAACTCGCGCGCGATGCGGTGGGCCGGTGCATTCGAATCGCAGTGGAAGGTCGATCCGGTATTGCGCCCGCCGTTCCCGAATGCCACCGAGTTCCGCAATGATCTCGAGATCGACGGATTTGCAGGAGAGTCCGCCGCCCGACTCGCCGCAGCCCTGCGCAAGTCGTTTCCGGAAGCCGAGTTGCTCGGCATTCGCGAACATGCGCATCAGCCGCGCCTGCGCGTGCGTTTGCCGAGTGCGAGATTGCAGGCCGCCATCGAGTTGTTGTCGCGCATCGACGGCGTGTCCTGGATCGCACCGTACGACCTTCCGCGGCTCGCGAACGACGAGTCCTTCCCGTCGATCCAGGCCAACGCGGACACGGGCAGCCCGATCTGGGATCGCGATCTCGTGGGCAGCGGGCAGATCGTCGCCGTCGCGGACTCGGGGCTCGATCGCAACGAATCGTGGTTCACGCAGCTGGATCGGGGTTCGGGCGTAGTGACGGGAATCACCACTGCGCAGTCACCGGAGTTGCCGCAGACCGGCGGGACTGAGCCTGCGCACAAGGTTTTCGCGTATTGGGTGCAACCGGGCGCCACCGCTTACGACAACGACGAGAACTGTTCCGGGAACGGCCGGACGCGCTTCCACGGAACGCACGTTACGGGTTCCGTCGCAGGCGATCGTGGAGTCACCGCGTCCCCGACCGATCCCGCGCACGACGCCGGCGGCGACGACGGCATGGCGCCCAATGCGCAGATCCTCTTTCAGGACATCGGCCACGACGCCACCGGGTGCCTCAGCATCACCGATTTCATGGGCACGCTGCGACAAGCCGCGGCCGGGGGCGCGCGCATCCACAGCAACAGTTGGGGCGGCGGTTCCGGAGGTTCGTACAACGGCAACGACCGCGATACCGACGAGGCGACGTGGGAGCTGGAAAACTTGCTGGTCGTCGCCGCGGCGGGCAACTCGGGACCGCAAGCGGGCAGCGTGCTGTCTCCCGGCAACGCCAAGAATGTCCTGACCGTGGGCGCGACACTGCACGGCAACAGCATGATCGAAGCCTCTTTCACCGGTCGCGGTCCGACGCGTGACGGTCGCATCAAGCCCGACATCATGGCTGCTGGGGTTGGGGTCGTGTCGGCGGCGGGCAACGACGACAACGGCCCGTCGCTACAGGCCGGAACCAGCAAGTCCTTCAACGGTACGTCGATGGCGACCCCCACCATCGCGGGCGGCGCAGCGCTGATGCGCCAGTATTTCGTCGAAGGTTTTTATCCGCGCGGCGCAAGGAACGCGGCAGATACGACCGATCCCAACGGCGCGCTCATGAAGGCCGTGCTGCTCAACGGCACCCGGATCCTCGGCGCATTCCCCACGCAGGTGTTCGGATGGGGCCGGATGTTTCTCGAGAACACCCTGTACTTCAACCAGGCGATCGGGGGCGGACCTGGCGACACGCGGCGCATGCGCTACTTCGAACGCGAGAACGCAGCCGGATTGCTGACGGGACAGGTGCACGAATACACGATCGCGAACGTCGCGGCCAGCGAGGAGCTGCGCGCGACGCTGGTGTGGTTCGACCCGGAGGGCGCGCCGGGCGCCGCCATCCACCGCGTCAACAATCTCGACCTGGAAGTCACGGGACCGAACGGCACGAACGTGTATCGCGGCAACGTGTTCGTCGACGGCGTGTCGGCCGCCAACTCCGTCGCCGCGGACGATCGCAACACCGTCGAGCAGATTCGCATCGTCGCTCCAGCCGCGGGGCCGTACGCCCTGCGCGTGCGCGCGACGGGCGTGCCGGGCAACGGACGCGAATTCACCGATCGGCAGGGCTATGCACTGGTGGTGTCCGGCGCGTTCGGGGTACCCGACGCTGCGCCCGTCGAGGCACCCGTCGGGGTTGCCGTTGTGGGCAACGACACGTCGGGCGTCGCCATCGGTTTTGCCGGATCCAGTAGCCAGGGCTACCAGCTGTATCGCGCCGACGGCAGCTGCGCGAGCGCGGCTGCGGGCTCGTTTCGCCTCGTCGCCGAAGGCGCGGGCAGTCCGGTTATCGACATGACCTCGCAAGGTGGCGCGACGCACGCCTGGCGCGTGCGCAGCATCGACCGCGACGTCGAGGGTCACGCGTCGGCGTGCGTCGACGCGGTCTCCAACGACGACTGCACGCGGCGCCCGACTTTCGACACGCAATCGCTGACACGCGATTTCACGAACGCGAGTTGCTCGGTCTCGCTCGACTGGTCGCCGGCCACCTCGAACTGCGTGCAGCAGCGCCGCGTCGACTATCTAGTCGAGCGCGATACCGATCCGTACTTTTCCTCGCCAAGGGTCATCGCCAATCCAACGGACGATGCGTACGTCGACTTCAGCGTGCGGGCGGGCCAGCCCTACTACTACCGCATCACCGCCCGCGACAGCGGTGGCAGCCACAGCCTGCCCACGGCCATTGTCAACGCCACGCCCGTGGGCCCCGGAGGGCCGGCAGGCGCGGGTTATCTCGACGACGTTGACGACAACACCTACATGACGATGCAGTCGCCCTGGCGCATCTCGAATCGGCGCGCGAGCGCCGGGCAATTCGCGTACCACAATGCCGGCGACGGTCAGGACTACCTCGCGAGCACGTGTGCATCGCTCACGACGCCCTCCTTCATCGTGCCGCTCGGTGCATCCTTGAGCTACGCCGCCCGCTACGATTTCGAAGCGCGTTGGGACGGCGTGGTGGTCGAGATCTCGACCGATGGTGGCGCAACGTGGGCGGACCTGCCGCCCGATGGCGGCTACCCCGCGACGCTCGACCTCACGGGCAATCCGCCGGTGAACGCGTGCGGATACCCGGCCACGCAAGGTGCCTACACCGGAACGAGTTCGGAACTGTTCGAGCAAGAGTCCACGAACCTCGCGGCGTTCGCGTCGCGCGCGGTGCTGATCCGCTGGCGTTTCACCTCGGACTCCAACGTCGAGGAGGAAGGCTTCTACCTCGACGACGTGCGCGTCAGCGGCACGCCGCTGCCGGCCGATCCCGCGCGCATCTTTGCTTCCGGCTTCGAGGATTTCGAAGGTCCCACTGCCTGCCACTGATCAGGATCAGCGTCGATGGCGCGCGGCCGGCCACGATATTCACGAGGTTTCTCCCAACAGCCCGCGCACGGCGTGCTGGAGTGCATCGAGAGCTTCGTCGCCGGAGTGCAGGTACGGGACGCGCGAGGCAAGGGTGGCGCGCAGCGACGTGGCGAAGTCGCGATGGGTTGCGATCTCGATGGCGCGCGCGACCTGTGCGTCGGCGTCGTGGCAGACGAGTTCCGTCGAAAAGCCGATCAGGTCGAGCATGCCCGTGCTCTGGCGACCGCGCATGCATTCGCCAGCCACGGTCACGACCGGCAGTTTCATCAACAGGCAGTCGAGCGTGCTGTTGCCGCCCGACCAGTGCGGACTGTCGACCATGACGTCGCAGGCTGCGGCGAGTTGCAGGTAACGCTCGCGGCTGCAGGTCGACAGGAAGAGGAGTCGCGCGGGATCGGCGCCTGCCTGTTCCATCGCCTGCGCCAGGCGCGCGCGCAGGCGCACGAACGCGCCGTGGTGGTACGGACGGAACAGCACGCATCGTGCGTCCGGATCCCGCGCCGCGACCTGCGCGAGTACCGCGTCGCCATCGACGTGCAGTTTGAGCGGCGTGTGCGGCGCGAAGTAAAGCCGTTCGGCTTCGGGCAATCCGAGTTCGGAACGCGTGCGCAGTGGCGGGATCGCCGGCGGCCGATAGTGCGTGCCGATATGAGGCAGCCGGATCAACTGCGCTTCGCTGTAATGCGCCTCCGCACTGTCGGGCTCCATGGCGGCGCAAGTGATGAACGCATCGATCGTGGGCAGGCCACTGGTAACCGGAACGCCCCAACCGCAAGCCTGACGCGGCGCGAGCCTGAGGCTGGCGAGCGCCTGTACGCGGTGATTGCCGCCAAGCTCCGGGTACACGATGAGATCCAGCCGGCGTGCGGCGATGCCGGCCGCCATGCCATCGAGATCCCCTTCGAGTCGCGTCGCGTACTCCGCATGGGCCTCGAACTCGACGGTCCACTCGTCATACTTCGGCCCGATCTGGAACAGATGCGTCTCGAAGCCTGCGTTACGAACGGCCCTGATCCAGTTGCCGAAATACGCGCCACCCGCGCAGTTGCGGAAGCACTGGCCGATGAATCCCACTCGCGGCCGCTTCGGCAGGGGACGCGCCATTGCCGGCACGTGGTCGACCGCAAGTCGCGCAGCCGCCTGCGCGAGCAGGTTGCCGAGGCGCGTCTGCGCCTCGCGCAGGGTGCCCACGCGATGCGCCGCTGCGACATCGCACCAACGCGCCTGAGCGAGTCCAGGTTCGCAACGCGCGAGCGCCGCATCGGTGATGGATGATTCGAGCTCGCCAATCCCTGCATCAAAAGATGCGTCGGCGGCCTCGAGATCCGCGCGGCTCTCGTACACCGACGGCAATGCCAGCTGCGCGCCGAAACGCGCGAACAGGCCCGGCGACCGCGCGCCGTCGTGCAAGTCATTGGCGAGGTCCGCGTAGACGCTGCGGGCCTCACGCCAGCGTCCATTCTCGCAGAGCAGCGAAGCCAGCTGGACGCGCTCGGACGGTGACGCCAACGGCTCGCGCAACAAGCAGCCGTCGAGCGGCGAGTCGACCAGCACCTGGGCCCTGCATCGGGCGAGCGCGGGTAGGTCGCTATCCACATCTTGCCGTAGTTCCCGGCGCAGCGCCTCGCGCGCTCCTTCGTTACCCGCGGCGAGACTGGCCTCGAGCTCGAGCAGGAGCACCTCGCGGTCCTGTGGTCGGAGCGTGCGCAGCCGTGCGAGTTGCGTTGCGGCGCGCTGGGGCTGCAGCGAGTCGAGTTCGTCTGCCGCGAGGTTGAACAGGGCTTGCTCATTGTCGGGCCATATTCGCAGCGCCCGCGCGTAATCCGCCCGCGCGGCAGCGACTTCCTCCTGCGCGCGCAGCGCGATGCCGCGATTGTTGTGCGCCATCGACAATGCGCGCCGGAGGCGCAGGTCCTCGGGCTGTCGATCGAGCATGGCGCCCAGCCAGGCAACGGCGTGCCCGAAGTCGCGCAACTGCAACGCGGCGTTGGCGCCCATGCCGAGCAGCTCGGTGTCCAGCGAAGACGTGGGCGCCATGGCAGCCACTTCGTCGCGAACGCGCGCAAAATCGCGACTCGCGTAGGCGAATGCGATGCGCTCCTGCGCCGTCGGACTGGCTTTGCCGATCATCGTGCGCCTGCGGTGGACGGGGGAACGCCGTTAGGCACAGACCCAAGCGCGCTGGTCACGGCCGCGTGGGCGGCCTGTGCCAGTTCCTTCCGGCTCGTGCCGGGCGTCGCGGCGTGGAACGCGTAGAGGTCGCGATCGATCGCGCTGCCGATCGGGCGGCCATCGACTTCGGTCAGTTCGAGGGTGAACGGCTGCAGCCATGAGTTGATGCGCGGCGGTGAGGGATCGGCGAGCACCTCGAGAAGACTCGACCGGAACGGTGCGACGGTGGTGCCCGCGGAAATGGTGCCCTCCGCGAACAGCACGAGCCGCGTGCCGCGTCCGATCGCTTCCCGCACGCTGGCCCCGACCCTGGCTGCGTCGCGCGCGCGCCGGCTGACGAACAGGGTCTGCTGCATCGCGCCCAGCAACTTCATGCCCGGCCATCCGGACATTTCGCCCTTGGCGATGAACGCCGCACGCACGCAGGAACCAACTGCGAAAACGTCGAAATGCGAGATGTGGTTGCCCGCGTAGATCGTTCCCGCGCGGCAATTGAGAGTGCCCACCAGTTCGACGTCGATCGCGAGCACTCGACAAAGCGCGCGATGCCACCACTGCGGGAGCACGAAAGCTGCGGGGCCGTCGGAAACCGCGCGCACCACGATCTGCAGGGGAAACAGGGCGACCGTGACCGCGATTGCGGCCAGGGCCTTGCCCCAAGCCGCGATCGCGGCTCCACGCAAGCGTCGCACCTGAGGCCATTCATTGCGGCTCCAGCACTTCGATGCGGTCGCCCTGATGCAACGTGCCCGTGCCGCGCGCGATGAGGTTCATGCCGAACAGCACGTCCTTGCCGTTGCCTGCGTCACGATAGGAGCGCAACGTGCGCAACGGCTCACCCTGCGCGTCACGCACGGCGGTGACCGGGTCGATGGTGGTGAACACGCAGCGTGAGCAACGCTTGACGGCATCGAACTCGACCGCCCCGATGCGCACGCGACGCCATCCATCCTCTGCATGTGGCGCGCAGTCGTCGACTACGACGTTGGGGCGGAATCGGGTCATGCCAATCGCGTGTTCGAGGCGTTCATTGAGCCCGTCGAGCGCGGCGCGCGAGATCACCAGCAAGGGGTAGCCGTCGGCGAAGCTCACTTCGTCGCCCGGCGCGCCGAAAGCCGGGTCGACCGCGCGATGGCTTCGGCCATCCATGTGGACCAGACGCAACGGACGGCCGAGAAAATTGCTCAGCCACGCATGCGCCGAGTCATCGGCCAGTGCCGCATCGACGTGGTCGTCCCAGACGCGCACCTGCACACGTGTGCCATTGCGCGGCGCCGCGACCATCAGCGGCGCGCAACCCGGCGCGGACAACGACAAGCCATCGTCCTGTGGCAGCGCGCGGATCAGCACCAGACGCGCTTCGGCGCGCGCCGTGACAAAGCGGTTCGCTGCGTCGATCACCATCCAGCGGCGATCGCCCACCGGTCCGCGCGGCACGACGTCGAGACTGTCGACGTCGAGCGCGGCGCAAGACTTCAGCGGGTGGATATGCAGCGAGGCGACGTGCATGCGAAATTCCGGTGGGGCGGCCATGGTTCGACCCGTCGTCGACTCGGGGTCACCACGAACGGAACGTGGTCGTCGAAAGTTTCCCGACGTTCGGAGTATGCCTCGCAAAACGGTCAGCGCAGCAGCGGCACAAGGGCGGGCCACACGTGATCGCGCAGCTTGAGCTGTGCGCCGGCGTTCGGATGCACGTTGTCGGGGAGAAACGCGCCGCGATCGAACGCGATCGGTTCGAGCAGGAACGGCAGCAGGGCCACGCGATGTTGTCTGGCGAGCGAAGCGAAGGCATTGGCAAATGCAGTGGTGTATTCGCTTCCGTAGTTGGGCGGCAAGCGCATGCCGACCAGCAGTACCCTGGCGCCCGCGCGTTGCGCCGCAGTGATCATGCGCGAGAGGTTCGTACGGCTGAGCGCGATCGGCAGTCCCCGTAGTCCATCGTTCGCGCCGAGTTCGATGATCACGAGCGCTGGCCGCGTGCGGGCAAGTTCCCGATCGATGCGGGCGGCGCCGCCCGCGGTGGTTTCGCCGCTGACGCTCGCGTTGACGATTTGCCACCGCGGGTGCGACTTTGCTAGCCGCACGGCGGTGAGTGCAACCCAGCCTTGCCGGGACTCGAGGCCGTACGCGGCGGACAGCGAATCGCCCATCACCAGCAAGGTTCGGGTAGCCGGCAGTGGCGACTTGGCGGCGGCGCTCGCCGCAAGCGCAACGGGCACGCACAGCAAGACGACTCCGAGCAGGCAGCGCATGCCATGACCTATGGCCGATTGCAACAAGTGACGCCGGGTCTCACAACGCAAGCTCATAATTCCTTCCCTTGTTTCGTTGGCCCCTACGCCACCAGGACCGCGCATGACCCAGGATTTCACAACGCCCGCGCTGCGCGCTCGCTCGCTCGGCAAGCGTGTGTCGCTGCCGGATCACGAGTTGACCATTCTGGATGGCGTCGAGTTCGAAATCGACAAGGGCGAGGCCGTCGCCGTGGTGGGCGCGTCGGGTTCTGGCAAGAGCACGCTGCTCGGTCTGCTCGCGGGCCTCGACACCCCGAGCCGCGGTTCGGTGGAACTCGATGGCGAGCCCTTGTCGAGTCTGGATGAGGACGGACGGGCCAGGGTGCGTGGGGCCAAGGTCGGCTTCGTGTTCCAGAACTTCCAGTTGCTGCCGTCACTCACTGCGCTCGAAAACGTCATGCTGCCGCTGGAACTTCGTGGCGACGCGGACGCGCGAGTCCCGGCGATGGGGATGCTCGACAAGGTCGGGCTGGGCGCGCGCGTCGATCACTATCCGCGCCAACTCTCCGGCGGCGAGCAGCAGCGCGTGGCGCTGGCGCGTGCGTTCGTGACCCGGCCTTCCATCCTGTTCGCGGACGAGCCGACCGGAAATCTCGACACGCAAACCGGGCAGGCGATCATCGAACTCCTGTTCTCGCTCAATCAGGACGCGGGCACGACGCTGATACTCGTGACCCACGACGAGCATCTCGCGCAGCGTTGCGGACGAACGCTGCGTCTGGATGGCGGGCGGCAGGTCCCGGCGTGAATCCGACCCGTTCGGTGTTGCGCCTGGCCTGGCGGCAACTGCGCCGCGATCTCGCAGCAGGCGACATCCGCATCCTCATCGCCGCCCTCGTGCTGGCGGTCGTCGCGGTGACTGCGGTTGGATTCGTCACCGATCGCGCGCAACGCGCGCTCGCGCTCGAAGCCAATCGGCTGCTCGGCGGCGACGCGGTGCTGCGAGCCGACAGTCCCATCGATCCGAAGTGGACGGAGCTCGCGCGCACGCTGAAGTTGAGCAGCGCCGGCACCGTGGAGCTCACCAGCATGATTCGCGCACAGGAGGCGCTGCAGCTTGGAGAGGTGCGTGCGCTTGGCGCGGGCTTTCCACTGCGCGGAAAATTCGAGATCGTCGATGCCGCGAACGCGGACGCGCATCGCGCCCGTGCCGTGCCGTCGCCCGGCACCTTGTGGCTAAGCCGCGCCGGGGCCGACCGGCTTGGAGTGCAGCTGGGCGACGAGATTGGCATCGGCGAATCGAAACTGCGGCTCTCCGCGCTGGTCACGCAGGAGCCCGATGCCGCGTTCGATTACTTCAACGTCGCGCCGAAGGCCTTCCTCAACCTTTCCGATCTCGCCGCGACCCGACTCTTGCAGGAGGGCAGCAGGGCGCGCTACCGGCTCGTGGTTGCGGGAGACGCGACTGCGGTCGAACGATTCGTCGAACGCGCCCGCGCATCCCTGGGACGCGGCCAGCGACTTGAAACGGCAGCGGACGCACGGCCCGAGATCCGTTCCGCGCTCGATCGTGCGGGGCGCTTCCTCGGACTTGCTGCACTGGTGTCCGTGGTGCTCGCCGCGATCGCGGTCGCGATGGCCGGGCGACGCCACAGCGCGCGGCATCTGCCGGGAGCCGCGGTGATGCGGTGCCTCGGCGCCACGCAGGGCACGCTGCTCGGCATCCACCTGGGCGAGCTCTTGTGGCTGGGTCTGATCGCGAGCGGTATCGGCGTCGCACTAGCGTTCGCGCTGCAGTGGATTGTGGGTGAGTGGCTCGCACGGACACTCGGAATCGTGATCCCGGCCGCGGGCGTGATGCCCGCGCTCGAAGGATTCGGCGTCGGATTGACGGTGCTGCTGGCGTTCGGCGCACCGCCGCTGCTTGCGCTGCGGCGCGTATCGGCCTTGCGCGTGCTGCGCCGCGAGTTCGATAACGCGGAACCGGGGGCCTGGATGGTGGCTATAGCGGGGCTCGGTGGAATCGCCGCGTTGCTGTGGTGGAAAGCGGGCTCGTTCGAGCTCGGCGGCGCGATGCTGATTGGGATCGGCGCGACGCTGCTGGCACTCTCGCTGCTGGCCTGTGCGTTGATCGCCGCGGTGCGGGCCTTGCGCGGCCGCCTGCGCGGCCCGCTGCGCTATGGATTGGCCAACGTCACCCGACGCGCCGGCAGCGCGATTGCGCAGGTGTCCGCGCTCGGACTCGGATTGATGGTGTTGTTGCTGCTGACCCTGGTTCGCACCCAGTTGCTAGATCGCTGGCAACTGCAGCTTGCGGCCGACGCACCGAATCGTTTCATCATTAATGCGCAACCCGAACAGCTCGACGGCATCCGCGACTTCGTCGGCGCGCGGGGAATGAACTCGCCGGTATTGTGGCCGTTGGTGCGCGGGCGCCTGATCGAACGCAATGGCCGACCCGTCAGCGGTGCCGATTACGCGGACGAGGACGGACGCGCGCAACGCTGGGCCGAGCGCGAATTCAATCTGTCGAGTGCGGCGCAGTTGCGCGGAGACAACCGCGTGACCGCCGGCCGCTTCTGGATCGACGCGCAGGCACCCCCGGCCCAGTTCTCGGTGGAAGAGGAATTCGCGAAACGGCTGGGCTGGAAAGTCGGCGACCGTATTGCCTTCGATGTGGCGGGACAGCGCCTCGAGGCGCCGATCACGAGCCTGCGTAGCGTCGATTGGGAGAGCTTCCAGCCAAACTTCTTCCTGCTCGCTCCGCCCGGGGCGCTCGATGGATTCGCGGCCAGTTACATCACGGCCGTGCACGCACCGGCACGCGACTCGCGCTTCACTGCAGAACTGGTGGAAAGCTTTCCGAATCTTTCGGTGATCGACGTCGACCAGGTGCTCGACCAGGTCCGCTCCACCGCGGACCAGGTCTCGACCGTGGTGGAGGTCGTGTTTTACTTTGCGCTGGCCGCTGGCGTGCTCGTTCTGCTCGCGGCGATCAGCGCGAGCCAGGACGAACGACTGCTTGAGGGCGGCGTCATGCGCGCGCTCGGCGCCAGTCGCTCGCAGTTGCGGCTCGCGCAGGCGTCCGAGTTTGCCGCGATCGGTTTGCTGTCGGGGCTGATCGCTGCCATCGCAGCGTCGGTGCTGGCGGGTGTCCTGGCGACCCGCGTATTCGAACTCGAATGGCAAGCCGACTGGCGGCTGGTGGCGGTCGGCGCAGGGCTCGGACTTCTCGGTGCCGTCGTTGCCGGGCTGCTCGCCACGCGGCGCGTGCTGGACGCGTCGCCGATGACCACGTTGCGGGAATTGAACGCCTGACCCCGAATACGGACCGCGTCCCGAAACGACGACGCCAGCCGCAGCTGGCGTCGTCCCTTGGGTGTTGCTGATCAGATCAGAACCGCGTACCGAAGCGCGCTTCGCAACCACGGTTGACCCACAGTCCACGTACACGATCGTAGCCCCAGCTGCGGCCTTCGACGCACGGTGAGCGCGAGATCTGCTCAATCAACTGCGGAAAGCCGTACTGCGGACGCCACGCGCAGGCGCGGAACTGGTCATCGACACTGCCGCAGGTCACGGTGTACGCAACGCCGCCGCCCACCGCGCGCGGAGCGAAGTCGCCGGCGCAGCCGTTGGTGACCCAGACAAGGCCAAAACGCGAACCCCAGGTACGACCCTCGATGCAGGCCGAACGCGACGTTTGCCGGATCAGACGGGCGCGATCGCGAAACGGCGTGCGACATTCCCAGTAACCGTGACGGCGACGGCTTTCGCAATGGAAGGTGCGTACCACAGGGGGTGGAAGTATCACGGCAGGCGGGACGGGGGTCGGACGCCAACCGCCGGTGCCGCCGCCCAGGCTTTTCGCGATGTCTTCCTTGATATGGCTGAAGGTCCATCCGGATTCGATCTGGTCGAGATAGAACTCGAGCTGATCGTCCGGCAACTGACGTCCAGCTGCCTGGTCGGCATATTCGCGCTCGAGCACGCGCACCTGGTCGGCACGATTGAGGACGCTCAGGTCTTCAGGCGCATACGCCTTTCCCTGCGCGAATGTAGTGGATGAGAAGACGAGGGATAACAGCAGAACGGCACAGAGGCGCGCGATCATGGGTTTGCTCCTTTGGCAAGACAACCCGATGCTACTGCGCTGTCAACGACGGACCGCTGACCGCCGCGCGCGCCACCCAGCCTTTGTTCACATTTTGTCGCGGTTCGGGGTAGCACGATCGGTGGTTCCAGCAGCGGAGACGCCCATGTTCGAACAAAGAAATCCTCGCTCCACGCTGCGCAGCGCGCTGCCGTTGGCGTTCGCGGCGATGATCGTGGGTGGGTGCGGCGAGACGGCCAAGCTGACGGTCGCGGACGGGAACGGCCCCGATCCAACCCTGCCGGCACCCAACAAGACTCTCATCCCCACCGTCAACATTGCCGACGCCACCGGCTGGGCGGGCGACGCGACGCCCACGGCGGCCCCCGGCTTCGCTGTCAATGCGTTCGCGCGCGGCCTCGATCATCCCCGTTGGCTGCATGTGCTCCCCAACGGCGATGTGCTCGTGGCCGAGACCAACGCGCCCCCCAAACCCAAGGACAAGTCGGGCGGCATCAAGGGAATGATCATGAAGTCGATGATGAAGAAGGCCGGCGCCGGCGTACCGAGTGCGAACCGGATCACCCTGTTGCGTGACGCGGATGGCGATGGCGTCGCGGAAATCCGTTCGGCGTTCCTGGAAGGACTGTTCTCTCCGTTCGGGATGGCGCTCGTCGGCGATACCTTGTTCGTCACCAACGCCGACGCGCTCATGCGCTTTCCCTATGTCGAGGGTGCAACGTCGATCACCGCGCCCGGCGCCAAGGTCGCGGACCTGCCGGCCGGTCGCAACCATCACTGGACCAAGAGCCTCGTCGCGAGCCCCGATGGTTCAAGACTTTACGTCGGCGTCGGTTCCAACAGCAATGTTGCGGAAAACGGGATGGCGGAAGAGGAAGGCCGCGCGGCGATCTGGGAAATCGATCCTGCGACCGGCTCGCATCGACTGTTCGCGACGGGCCTGCGCAATCCGGTCGGTATAGCATGGCAACCCGAATCGGGGGCGCTCTGGACCGCAGTCAACGAGCGCGACGAGCTCGGCAGCGACCTCGTGCCCGACTACATGACGTCAGTCCGCGACGGGGGCTTCTACGGATGGCCTTACAGTTACTACGGACAACACGTCGATGTCCGGGTGGAGCCACCGCGCCCCGACCTCGTCGCGTCGGCGATCAAGCCGGACTACGCGCTGGGTCCGCACACCGGTTCGCTGGGTCTCGCGTTCTACACGGGATCCGCGTGGCCGACGCGCTACGTCGGAGGCGCGCTCGTCGGTCAACACGGATCGTGGAATCGTGAGCCACCCAGTGGCTATCGGCTGATCTTCGTGCCGTTCACCAGTGGAATTCCGAGCGGCGTACCCGAGGAAATCCTCACTGGCTTCCGGGTCGGCGACGAAGCGCGCGGCCGTCCGGTCGGTGTCGCAGTCGACGTGCGCGGCGCCGTACTCGTCGCCGACGACGTGGGCAACGTGATCTGGCGCGTCACTGCGCAAGCGGGGCCGTAGAACCCGAACTGTGCTCGGTTAGTCGGCTGCGCGCTCTTCCTGCAGGCGTTTTTGCCAGCGAGGCAGGAGTTGCCCTGCGTAGGCCGCGCACTTGTCCTTGCCGATGAACATGCCGGCCACCACGCGCGCTTCGCGAAAGTCCGGATGCAAGGGGATCAGTGCATCACAAGGCAGTCTGCGGAATTTTTCGATGCTGCCCTCAAAGGCGTGGACGCGGGCGTCGTCGTCGGTGTAGCGAAAGCCCGGCGCCGACACGGGGTTCAAGCTGTCGGCGTACACGAACTCGAGGCAGCGCTGCCGTCCCTTCCCGCAACTGCGCCACGTCCACGTGGTCGCGCCTGGCGTGTGGCCCGGCGTGTAGTGGGCGGTCAGGCTGATGCGTCCCAGTTGGATCGATTCGCCGTCGGCGATGACGCGCACGTTATTGACCCGCGGAAAACGCATCGCGTCGCCGAAGCCGGCTTGCGGGTCGTCGGGCGAGGCATTGCCGCTGCGCAGCGCCTCCGCACCGCGCCGACTGGCCAGGACTCGTGCGCCGGTGACCCGTGCCAGCGCGGCGATGCCGCCGGCGTGATCGTAGTGCTCGTGCGAGTTGACAATGTAGCGCACGTCGCGTGGCTCGAATCCGAGCGCGCGGATGTTGGCAATGATGCGCTGCGCCGATTGCGGCAGTGCGCCGTCGAGCAGGATGAGATCCTGGCCCGTATCGATCAGCACTGCCGACAATCCGCGCGTGCCGACGTAGTACACGCCGTCGTGGATGCGGAATGGATCGATCGTCGCGTTCCATGCGGTGCAATTGGCGCAGTCGATCGGCTTGGTGTCGTCCGACTTCAGCGGCGCGAGGGCTGCCAACACCGCAAAGACCCATTCGAATCGAAGACTCACGTGCCAGGACCTCGTCGCGAACAGGGAACGAGCGTACTGGCCTGCGCCCTCCTGGCGATGGCACGAGACTGGCGATTCGCGGGCAGCAGCCCGGGCGAGAGGTCGCCGCGTCCGAAGACCGCTACGGTGCGGACGGTGCCTTGCGCGTGAACCGATAGCCGTTGTCACCAAACAGCGTGAGGTTCGCGACTTCACCCGCGGCGTCTAGCGCAAAGGTTGCGGGCCAGGTGCCGGCGCGCCCATCGCCGGTTTTGACCTCGAAGGTGTCGTAGTGCCAGTGCGCGAGCGGGCCCTGGTTCTCCGCGGCGCTCCCGAGGCGCAGCGCGAGGCCCGTGCCCGCGCGAACGATCACCACGTCGCCCCACACTGGGTGTTCGTACACGCCGACGTACGCCGCGAGGGTTTTGCTCGGGCGCGTGCCAAGCACACGCCGGGTGAGCTGCTCCTCGCTCGCGACTTCGCCTTTGCGTCGCACATCGCCGTAGAGTTTCAGGAGTACCGCGCTCCAGTCCCGGGCGGCTCCCCCCAGGGCGAGATCGAAGGCGTGCCACATCAGCGCGTGCCGGAACTCGGCGTGGTCCAGGTTGCCGAGCACCACGATGCCGAAACGCCGATCCGGCAACAGGCCCACGATCGCCGTGCGCCCGTCCATGCTGCCCGTGTGCATGGCGACGAACTCGCCGCGGTAGTCCTGCAGGAACCAGCCGAGTCCATACATCGTGAAATGCGGCTTCGTTACCGACATCGTGGGGTAGAACTCGCCCGGTGGCACGATGGCCTGGCTGCGCATGAGTTCACTGAAGGTGTTGGCCTTCACCAGTGCCTGACCGTTCGCGATGCCACCGTCCAGCAGGAACGCCATCCACTTCGCCATGTCGTTGGCCGTCGACCAGATGGAACCGGCGGCCGGTATCGGATCGACCGGGACATCGAGAATCGCGCGGACCTTTTTGTCGATCTCGAAATGCGGCGTTGACACGTTGTGCGGCGTGGCGGCGAGCATCGCGGTCAGGGTGGCGTAACTGCGCGTCATGCCGAGCGGCGCGAAGATCCGGGTGGCGATGAAGCGATGCCAGGGCACGCCTGACGCGGCGCCGACCACCTCGCCCGCGACCTGGTACATGACGTTCTGATAGATGAAGCCATCGCGTAGCGAGTACGCCGGCGGCAGCTTGCGCATGCGTTCGATGATCTGCCGCGTATCGAGATCGCCGCGCACCCACAACAAGTCGGCATTGGGCACGCCTGCGTTGTGGCGCAGCAGGTCACGCACCGTCACCGCGCGTGACGCGTAGCTGTCCTCGAGCGCGAACCACGGCAGGTGCTTGGTGACGGGGTCGTCCCAGGCGAGTTTGCCTTCGTCGACCAGCATCGCGAGCGCCACCGCGGTCATCGCCTTGGTGGTCGACATGATGCCGAACAGCGTGTCGGCATCGACGGGATCGGCGTCGGCGCCACCCAGCGCGCGCTCCCCGAAACCGCCGCGATACACGACGCGACCCTCATGCACGACCGCGACGGAGAACCCGGGGATTTTCCAGTCCGTGAGACCCTTGTGCGCGAACGCGTCGAGCCCGGTGTTGAAGTCGTCTGGCAGGGTCAGTGGCGCGCGCGTCACCGCCGCTGCCGCGCTCCCGGTTGGAGCCTCGGCGCGCGCCGAAGCCGCGATGGCAAGCCCCAGCATCAATGCCAACCGAAGCCAGCCTGTCGAACGCATGCAACGATCCTCGGGATGATGAGGCAGCAACCATAGCCGAGAATGTCCGTGCGCCGTTTTGTGGTGTGCCGAACTCCGGCAGTCACTTTCGGCAGGGTGTCTCGCGTTGCCGGGTGCGCCACACTCCGCCGACACGAAGGGGGAAATCCATGCAGCGTCGCGATCGCAAAGGCTGGACTATCCGCTTTGCCCTCTGGCTTGTGCTTGCGTTGGCCATGCCGCTGGCGTCCGCGCAGACGAACGACGAATCGGAAGCCGCGCAATCTGCACCGGCCCAATCCCTGTCCCGTGAGCTGCCTCCCGGGCTGCACGTTCCAGCGGCCGCCCGTCCGGGCCCCGGTTTCGATTCGGCGCGTGCCACCGATGCGTACATCGCTCTGTTGACACCGGAGCAGCGCGCAAAGTCCGACGCGTACTTCGAAGGCGGCTACTGGCTCCAGTTCTGGGGGCTGCTGTATGGACTCGTGGTGGCCTGGCTATTGCTGGCGTCGGGCGCTGCGCGCTGGATGCGCGATCGCGCGCGCCGCATGACGCAGCGGCCGTTCCTCGCGACGCTGCTGTTCGGCGCCATGTTCATCGTTGCCAACGCGGTGCTCAATCTGCCGCTCTCGCTCTACCAGGACTTTTTCCGCGAACACCAGTACGGCCTGGCGACGCAAACGCTTCCCGAGTGGCTGTGGGACGACGTCAAGGGGCTTGGCTTCGGCTTGCTGCTCGGGGCGCCGTTGATCGCGCTGCTGTATGCGGCGCTGCGCCGCGCCGGCGATCGCTGGTGGGTGTGGGCGAGCTTCATCATGCTGGGTTTCATCGTGCTGGTCGACACGATCGCGCCGGTGTATATCGCGCCCGCTTTCAACAAGTACGAATCGCTCGCGAACGGCGATCTGCGCGACGACCTGCTCTCGCTGGCGCGTGCCAACCGCATTCCCGCCACCGACGTCTTCAAGTTCGACGCCTCGCGCCAGACCACCCGCATCAGCGCCAACGTCTCGGGACTGTTCGGCACCACCCGCATCTCCCTCAACGACAGCCTCCTCGATCGCACCTCCAAGCCCGAGATCCTCGCGGTGATGGGTCACGAGATGGGCCACTACGTGCTCAATCATTCGACGCGGCTGATCGTGTACCTGACGCTGATGTTCGCGCTGGCGCTGTGGCTCACGCATCTCGGGCTCGATGCCGCGTTGCGCCGCTGGGGCACGCGCTACGGCATCGCGGATCGTGCCGATCCCGCGGGATTGCCGCTGCTGATCGCGGTGCTGGGCCTCGCGATGTTCGCGCTGACGCCGATCCGCAACACCATCATCCGCCAGGCCGAGGCCGAAGCCGACATGTTCGGACTCGATTCGGCGCGTGAACCGCACGGCTTCGCGACCGCGGCGATGCGTCTCAGCACCTACCGCAAGATCGATCCGGGTCCGTTCGAGGAGTTCTGGTTCTACGACCATCCCAGCGGGCGCGATCGCGTGCGCCGCTCCATGGAGTGGCTCGCCGAAAACCTGGACGACCCGGCGGTGCAAGCGTCCGCTGCTGCGGCGCAACATCAGGGCGCAAGCGCGGAAGGCGCGTCAGTCACGAGGTGAACGGGTCGTGCATTGCTGCTTGAAGCGCCGGCTCGCGAGGAAAGCCTAATCGCGGAAGTTATCGAACTGGAGCGGTTGCTCGAACTCCGCCTTGCGCAACAGTGCCATCGCCGTCTGGAGGTCGTCGCGTTTCTTCGCGCTCACGCGGAGTTTGTCGCCGTTGATCTGCGCCTCGACCTTGAGTTTGGCCGCCTTGATCGCGGCGACGATCTTCTTGGCGAGCGGTTGTTCGATGCCTTGCTGCACGTTGATGGTCTGGCGCGCGCGCGCAAGGTTGATCTCGGGATCGTCAATCTTGAGGCAACGTGCATCGATCGAACGCGCTGCGAGACGACCGCGCAGGATCTCGAGCATCTGCTGCAGCTGGAACTCGCTCGGCGCCGAGCTGGTGATGGTCTGGTCGTCGAGCGAGAAGCTCGCCTCTACGTTCCGAAAATCGAAACGGTTGCCGAGCTCGCGCGTGGCCTGGTCGACCGCGTTGGTCAGCTCGTGCTTGTCGACTTCGGAAATGATGTCGAAGGACGGCATGAGGCGCACTCTCGTTGGGGTCGAGCAGTCTAGTGGATACGCCCGTGCGCTCCCCGTGCAGGCATCTTCAGGTGCGTCGCCTGGCAGGTCTCTGTTTGAGCGTCGGCCTGGCCTCGGACGCGCGGGGGGCCGCAGGCGTTTCCTCCGGCTCCGCTGCCTGGTCGCGCGCCGCCCTTCTTGCGGGTACGCCGTGACGCCGCCCTCCGAGCTCCCGCGCCGCACCCGCACTCTCGGGTTGCTGCTCGTCGTAGCCCGGCGAGGCGCCGGCCCGCGGATCCCGGTTGCCCTGGGCGTCGCTGGCAACTCCGGGCTGTTCCGGGTTCGCGGGCCTCTTCACGTTCGCGTCCACTCTGCAGCCTGTTTCTGCATCGATGTCACTGCGCTTCCACGTAATTGAAGAACTCGTTCTCTTCGATCACGCCATTGGTGTTGGTGTCCCAGCGTTCGAACTCGGCGTGGAGCTTGAGGTCGGGATTGATCTCGTCCAACGTCAACTTGTGATCGCCGGACTTGTCCATCTCGTCGAAATGCGCGGACTTGCCTCGATACGTATTGGGCATGTCGGGATTGCTCGCGCACGCGCCGAGGGCTAGAACCGCCGCGACGGGCAGCAGCAGCTTGAAATGGCGTTGCATGGTGTGGTCTCCGGTGCTTCCGGCCAGTTGCCGGTCAGCGGGACTCTAGGCGTGTGCCGCAAACGTGGCCTGAACGCGCCGCCCCCGGACGCGAGGCTGGTGTGATATGGGTCAGCCACTCGGCCGCGATTCGCACGCCTGGCGAAGTTCGAGCTCGACGCGCAAGTCGCGGCGGCAGATGTCGCCCTCGAGCAGCATCCAGTGCAGGCCGGGCGGCAAGCCCTGACGCAATTGCGCCGCGACCTCCGGCGCTTCGAGTGCGTCGCGTAGATACACGCGCATCGCGCCGCCGCGACCCAGCGCGAGCGGGCGCCCGAGCCGCGCCGCCGCGGCTGCGATGACCGTATCGACGTTGAGCAGCGCTTCCGTCAACTGCGTCGCGGTGTCGGAGTGCAGGCTCGCGTGCCCGACGACGCTCGCGGTGCCGGACACCAGCAGCACGGGTTCGTGCAGCCACGGCAGCAGCATCGCGCGCGAAAAGCCGGGCGCAATCGGGCCAAATTCGCGCGGGTACTCCCATGCACTGGTCTGGCGCGGATTCTCGACCGCGACACCGGCGTGGCGCGACGCGAGAAACGCGATCTGCATCCGCGACGACGGCGCGGGAATGCCGATCGCCGTGGCCGCCGCAAAGCCGCCCGTCGGCGCGCGGTCGAGCACGCGTGCGCGCCCCACGCAAAAGCGCCGATAGCGCTCGTCATCGCCGTCGCCCTGGTTGATCGCACCGAAGTAGTTCCAGACTCTCAGCAGATGTGCAAATCCGCGCGCGGTGCACAGCTCCTGAATACGTGCGTAGGTCGAGGCAATCGTCGATTCGATCGCGTCGTGCTCGCTGAAATCGAACACTCCGAGAAGGAGGTCGGCAGTAGCAACGAGTGTCGCGTCGCCGACCGACTCGCGCTGCGCGTCCACGCCCTCGAGCCAGGGCTCGTCGCGGCGGGTCCCATCGAGCCAGCGCAGCGGGATCGGCACCGTGCGGCCGTCGACCGGATTGCCCGTAGGCCACGATGCGTCGCTGCCTGTGATGAACGTCCATGCGCCGTGCCCGGTCATGCGTCGCTGGTCGGCTGGAAGGTCGATCGTCACCGCAGCATGTACTCCGTACCAAGCGCGCATTCTAACGGTCGGCTCGTGCGACGCCGCGCCGTCGCGGCGCAGGCGGGGCGCATGCCATCATTCCGCAACTCATCCGCCTCGTGCCGTCCATGATCCAACAGCCCGATATCGAAGAGGTCGCGCGGTGGCTGCGGGCATTGCAGGATGGCCTGTGCAACGCGTTCGCCCGCGCCGACACTGCTGCGGGTTTTCGCGAGGAGACCTGGACCCGCCCGGAAGGCGGCGGCGGGCGCACGCGCATCCTGCGCGAAGGCGCGGTATTCGAGCAGGCCGGCGTCGGTTTCTCCGATGTCGAGGGGCGCCAGATGCCGGCGGCCGCCACCGCCCGCAGGCCGGAACTTGCGGGCGCGCAGTGGCGCGCCGTCGGCGTGTCGCTGGTCCTGCATCCGTGCAATCCCTACGTCCCCGCAGTGCACATGAACGTGCGTCACTTTCGCGCGACGCGTGACGATGTAACGGTGGCGTGGTGGTTCGGTGGCGGCTTTGACTTGACGCCCTGCTACCCGTTCGACGAAGACGTGCTGCATTGGCACCACACGGCGCGGGCGCTTTGCGCACCGTTCGGTGGGGATGCGCGTTACGTCGCTCACAAACGCGCCTGCGACGCCTACTTTCGTTTGCCGCATCGCGACGAGACGCGCGGCGTCGGCGGATTGTTCTTCGACGATCTGAACGAGCCCGACTTCGAGGAGTCCTTTGCCTACACGCGAGCGGTGGGCGATGCCTTGCTGCCCGCCTACCTGCCGATCGTCGAGCGCAGGCGGGCCACGCCTTTCGGCGAGCGCGAGCGCGAGTTCCAGTTGTACCGGCGCGGGAGATACGTCGAGTTCAACCTGGTCTGGGACCGCGGCACGCTGTTCGGACTGCAGTCGGGCGGCCGCACCGAATCCATCCTCATGAGCCTCCCGCCGCGCGTGCGTTGGGAATACGGCTACCTGCCCGAAGCGGGCTCACCTGAAGCGCGACTCGGCGAATACCTCCAGCCCCGCGACTGGCTCGGCCTCGAATCGGCCTGACGTCACCCGGTGGGAGCGAGTCCAGTCGCGACCCGCGTCGCTCCCCCAGATCGGCCGAGATCAGTGCGCCGTTGCCGTGTTACGAGGCAGGGTGGCGCGACGCGCGAGTACCTCGCACGCGTGCCGGTAGCCGGTTTCCATCGCGCGCTCGTGCGCGTGCCAGTCGAGCAGGTCGATATCGCGCAAAGGCGGCGCGATCAGCAGGTCTGCGCTGGCACTGGCGCGCTGGCTCGCCGCGGTCGCGCCGACCGTGCCGGCGCGGAGCAGCAGTTGCACGATGCCGGGCCGCGTGCGCCTGCGGAACAGGTCCGGCAACAACGCCCACCACGGCGGCAGCTCGGTCTCATCCGCCATCGCCGTGATGCCGTGCTCCGCGCCCACATCGACGGCGATGGTTTCGTCGACCGGCCATTGACGCATCACGCCCACCGGCAGGTTGTCGAGCACCGCGCCATCAACGAAAACCTTGCCGCCCTCGATGACCGGCGGTAGTACGCCGGGTATCGCGACCGACGCGCGCAGCGCGCGCCACAACGAACCCTGCCGATGCACGTGCACGAGGTTGTCGGTGAGGTTCGCGCTGATGCAGAAGAACGGCAGCGCAAGCTCCTCGATGCGTTGCTCGCCGAATACCTCGCGCAGCAGCGCCGACACGCGCCGACCGGAATTCACGGCGTACAGCGGCAGCGTCCAGCCGGCCAGCGGCCGCCGCGTGACGAACGCGTACTTCATGATGCGCAGGACTTCGTCGAGCGGCACGTCGCGTGCCATCAGCGCCGCAACGACTGCACCGATGCTGGTGCCCGCGACCACGTCGGGCAGCGCGTCGAACTCGGCGAGGGCGCGAACCACGCCAAGGTGCGCGAAGCCCCGCGCACCGCCTCCGGCAAGCACCAGTCCCCGCCCACGCCCGGCGACCATGCGCGCAATGCGCGGCAGGTCGGACGGTGAACGGAACTGATGCGAGAGCATGCCGCCGAACCACTGGCTCCAGGCAGCAGTGGATCCGCTGCCGTGGCGCGCGTCGAGCAACAGGTGTTCGATGCGCGGCACTGGACTGGAATCCAGTGTCTGCGGGTCGCGGGTGTGCGGATCGGGCGGGCGATCCGCGCGCACCGCGTGCAACCAGACGTCGGCCTGTCGTTTGCACAAGGTCCGCCAGTTGCGATGGCCCGGCTCATCGACGTACAGAACCCGCCTATGCGTCTGTTCGAGTGCGTGCAGTTGCCCGGTCGTCATGCGCGAGCCTTCGGCGAAGCGCACCACGGCCGTGTTGCTCAACGTACCGAAGGCCAGCGCGAGTCCCGTTGCGAGCGAACCGAGATCGACATCGTCGCTGTCCGCCAGCAGCGCGATCGTGCGCGGGCCGGCGTGCAGCGCGTTGTCGCCCGCCAGTCTGCTGTGCCGTCGAAACGCGTGCCGGGCGAGCGCCAGGGTCGCCGCAGGCTCGCGCAGCGCAAGTGCCTCGAACGCGGGCCGGTCGAGCATCAGGAGTTCGCTGTCGCGGCAGGCATAAACGGTGGCGCTGCGCACCGCACCCGTAAACAACGCCGCTTCGCCCACCGTCTCGCCGGGACTCACGTGACCCAGCACGTGCGGACGATCGACGCCCTGCCGGAATGCGCAGAGGCTCCCTGCAACCAGCACGTACAGTGCATCGCCCGGATCTTCCTCGCGGAACAGGATGCGTCCCGACGGCAGGGCAAGAGGCCGCAGCTGCTGCAGGAGCCACGCGCGGCCCTCGTTGCTGAGTTCGGAAAACCCCGGCAGTGAGGATCCGTAGTCGGCGGCAAACGCGGACAACTCGGCATTCATGGCGCAAGCATGCACCGCAAGCCGCGTTTCGCCAAACGCCGGAGTCGTGCCTTGACGGCGCGTTGCGCCTGAACCCGTAGAATTGCGGCATGCGCATCGTTTCCTGGAACGTCAATTCGCTCAACGTCCGCCTGCCTCAACTGGTGCGCTGGCTCGAACACGACGAGGCGCGCGCACCCGACATCCTCGCGCTGCAGGAACTCAAGCTCGAGGAAGGGCGGTTCCCCCGCGCGGAGCTCGAGACGCTGGGGTACCAGGCGCTCGTGTCGGGTCAGAAGACCTACAACGGCGTGGCCCTGCTGGCGCGCACTCTGCCCACCGACCCGGTCGCCGACATGCCCGGGTACGAGGATCCGCAACGCCGTATGCTCGCCGCCGCCGTCGACGGCGTGCGGGTAGTCAATTTCTACGTGGTCAACGGGCAGTCCGTGGGCAGCGAGAAGTTCGACTACAAGATGGCGTGGCTCGAAGCCGCGCGCGGGTTCCTGGCCGCGCAGCTGGCGCAGTACCCGAAGCTCGTGGTGCTGGGCGATTTCAACATCGCACCCGACGACCGCGATGTGCACGACCCCGTCGCCTGGCACGAGCGGATCCTCTGCTCGACGTCGGAGCGCGAAGCGCTGCGTCGATTGCTCGCGCTGGGTTTGCACGACACCTTCCGGATGTTCGAGGAGGGCGCCGGTCACTTCAGCTGGTGGGATTACCGGCAGGCTGCGTTCCGTCGCAATCTCGGACTGCGTATCGACCTGGTGCTGGTCAGCGACGCGCTGCGTGCACACTGCGCGGGCGCTGGCATAGACCGCGTGCCGCGTGCCTGGGAGCGCCCCTCGGACCATGCACCCGTCTGGCTGGAGATGGCCCTTTGATCGACGATCCCGAAATCCCGCTCGAGGAGGACGAGCTCGACGCGCTGGGCGAACGCCTCGCCGAACGCGCGGGCGACGACGGCCTGCTGCTCGATGGCGTGCACGGTCTCCTCACAGCGCTCAGCATCGGCCCCGGCGAAGTCGCGGCCGAGCAATGGCTCGGCGCCGTGATCGATCGGGACCAGCCCTTCGAGGACGAGAGCGAAGCACGGCAGACCATCACGATGCTGCTGCGCTTTCATCAGGCCGTGCTGCGCGAACTCGAGAGCCTGGAGTACGAACCGATCCTCGGGCACGTCGAGGAAGACGATGGTTCACCCCACGTCAGTGCCGCGGGATGGTGCGAAGGTTTTTCCGCCGGCGTCGACCTCGGTGGCGCGGCCTGGGAGCAGCGGATGCAAAACGATCCGCAACTACTCGAATTGCTGGGGCCGATCGTGCAGCTCGCCGCCGAAGAGGAGCTGTTCGATCTCGGCGACGGAGTCGCGGTCGCGCCCCTGTCGGATGCGGAGTACGAAAGCGCGCTCGACGGGATCGCCGCGTCGGTGCTCGACGTGCAGCAGTACTGGCGCGAACACCCTGTTGCGGTGGACGAGGGCGGCGAGTCGACCGTGGGTGGGAAAGACAGCGAACGCGTCGTGCCGCGTCGCCGTGGTGGCCGCTGGGTGCACTGACGCGCGCCCAGCAGACTCAGGTCAGCGCGTCGTGAGCCGCACGAGCCAATCCGCGAACCACCCATACGGCGGACGCGCGAGACTGGTGCTTGCGAAAGCCGCCGCCTGCCGGAACACCGGCAGACGCTTCGAGAAGGTCTCGAAACTGTAGCGGCCGTGATACTGGCCGAGACCCGACGCACCGATCCCTCCGAACGGAAGACCCCCCTGCGCGAACTGCACGATCGTGTCGTTGATGGCGACGCTGCCGACCGAAGTACGCGCGAGGAAATCGTCGACCCGGCCCGCATCCCGGTCGAACAGGTACAGCGCGAGAGGGCGCGGGCGCGCGTTGACGTAGTCGATCGCGGCGTTGCTGTCGGCGACGCGCACCAGAGGCAGCACCGGCCCGAACAGTTCCTGTTGCATGACCGCGCTGTCGTCGGGCGCATCGAGCACAAGGGTCAGGGGCAACACGCGCCGAGCCTCGTCGCCCGGGCCGATCTCGACCAGACGCGCACCGCGCGATTTCGCCTCGTCGAGCCAGTCGCGCAGTCGCCGGTACTGCGCTTCGTTGACCATTGAGGTGAGATCGCGCGACTGCGCGTTTGCGAAGTACGAGTCAACTGCACGCTTGAGCGCGGCGACCAGCGGCTCGATGCGATCGCCCTCGACCAGTAGATAATCGGCGGCGATGCAGGTCTGGCCGCTGTTGAAGCACTTGCCCTGCGCGATGCGGCGGGCGACTTCGTCGAGGTTGCTGCTCGCGCCGATGAAGGCAGGCGATTTTCCGCCGAGCTCCAGCGTCACCGGCGTCAGGTTCGGGGCCGCCGCCGCCATCACCTTGCGACCGATCGCGGTCGAACCGGTGAAGAACAGGTGGTCGAACGGCAGGCCGGCAAACTCCTGGGCGACGCTGGCGTCACCCAGCACGACATCCGCGCGCTCGGGGGGAAACACTGCGGCAATCAGTTCTTTAGATGCTAGCACCGGCATTCCTGTGCACGCGGCAGGATTGCTGCCCTGAGCTACGCTATCGGGCCCCAGCAGCAGAGTCGTTTTCCGCATGACGATCCGGAGTTTTCGCGGGGTCGCGCCGACCTTCGGCGCACGCTGCTATGTCGATCCCGCCGCGCTCGTCATCGGCGATGTGGTGATGGGCGAGGATGCGTCGATCTGGCCCGGGGCCGTCGCACGCGGCGACGTGCATCGAATCCGCATCGGCGCGCGCACCAACATCCAGGACGGCAGCATCGTGCATGTCACGCATTCGGGTCCGTACACGGGTGAGGGCTTTGCCTGCCTGATCGGCGACGACGTGACCATCGGCCACGCCGCCGTGGTCCACGCGTGCACCATCGAGGACGCCTGTCTCATCGGCATGCACGCGACCGTGCTGGACGGAGTCGTCGTGCGCAGGCACGGGTTCGTCGGCGCGGGAGCCGTGGTCGCACCCGGGAAGGAAATCGGTGCGCGCGAACTCTGGCTCGGCAATCCCGCGCGGCGCGTGCGACTGCTGAGCGATGCCGAAGTCGAACAGCTCTTCTACTCGGCCCGCAACTACGTGCGACTCAAGGATCAGTACCTGGCCGACTGCGCCGAGTAGTCGTCAACGGGCGTCCCGCCGTCGCGGGAACGGATTGCCGATCAGTCAGTTGCCAGCAGGCCCGCTTCGGTCTTGCCCGTGCGGAGTTCGCGATGCAAGTCCTCGGTGTCGGGGCGCAGGCCATGCCAGATCGCAAAACTCCCGGCAGCCTGTTCGACCAGCATGCCGAGACCGTCGTGAATTTCGCTGCACTCCGCCGCCCGCGCCCAGGCCAGGAATCGCGATGCCGCGGCGCCGTAGCTCAAGCTCACGGCCAGCGTTCGCGAGCCCGAAATCGCGAAGGGCAAGTCGAGTGCGGACTCGCCGTGACCGGCTGAAGTCGCGTCCACGATGAAATCGAACGCACCCAGGTTCGCAAGATCCGGCCAGTACCGTGCGTGCACCCGCGCCGGGTCGTCGTGCCGCTCGACGAGTCGTTCCGCGCGTTGCGGTGTGCGATTGACGAGGGTGACCGATTCGACGCCCGCGTCGAGCAAGGCAGGCAACACGCCAGCCGCCGCGCCACCCGCGCCGAGCATCAGCGTGCGTCGGCCGCGCAGATCCTGTCGCAGGCGTTCAGTGAGATCGTGTAGCAGGCCAGTGCCATCGGTGTTGTCGCCGTGCCAGGCGCCATCGCGCCTCGTCAGGGTGTTGACCACTCCCGCGCGCTGTGCCGCCGACCCCAGCGTTGCGCACTGCGCCAGGGCCAGCGCCTTGAGCGGCTGGGTCACGTTGGCGCCGGCTCCTCCGTTGCGCGCGAAGTCGTCCAGGCTGCGCGCAAATTCCGCCGGACTCGTTTCGTGTGCGATGTAGTCGAGCGCTATGCCCGTCTGCCGCGCGAACCATGCATGGATACGCGGCGACAGCGAATGCTCGACTGGCTGGCCGAAGAGTGCGTAGCGCTTGCGGGTCACGATTGCCCCTGGTTCAGAACGATGAAGATCATGCGTCGCGCAGCCAGCGCGCCGCGTCCAGCGCGAAATAGGTCAACACCGCGTCGGCACCCGCGCGCTTGAACGCGAGCAGCGTTTCCATCGCGCACGCCCGTTCGTCGAGCCAGCCCTGCGCGGCAGCAGCCTTGAGCATCGCGTACTCGCCGCTGACCTGATACACGAAGGTCGGTACGCCGAACGTTTCCTTGACCCTGCGCACGACATCGAGATAGGGCAGGCCAGGCTTGACCATGATCATGTCCGCGCCTTGCTCGATGTCGAGTTCGACTTCGCGCAGGGCTTCATCGCTGTTGGCAGGATCCATCTGATAGCTGTACTTGTTGCCACTGCCGAGGGCGCCTGCCGAGCCCACCGCATCGCGGAACGGGCCATAAAAACTCGACGCGTACTTGGCGCTGTAGGCGAGGATCCGGGTGTGGATGAACCCGTTGGCCTCGAGGCCAGTGCGAATCTCGCCGATGCGGCCGTCCATCATGTCGCTGGGGGCCACCACATCGGCGCCAGCACCGGCGTGACTCAAGGCCTGCTTGACGAGTGCGGTCACGGTTTCATCGTTGATGACATAGCCGCTGTCATCGATCAGGCCGTCCTGGCCGTGCGTGGTGTAAGGATCGAGCGCGACGTCGGTGATCACGCCCAGTTGCGGGAATCGCTGCTTGAGGGCGCGCACCGCGCGTTGCGCCAGGCCGTCGTCGCGCCAGGCCGCGGCGGCATCGAGCGACTTGGCGTCCGGCGCCGTGACCGGGAACAGCGCAAGGGCGGGTATGCGCAGTTCGCAAGCCAATTCCGCGACGCGCAACAACTCGTCGATCGACAGTCGTTCGACCCCCGGCATGGAAGCAATCGCGGCGCGTCCGGCAGGCTCGTGCACGAAAACGGGATAGATCAGATCGTCGGCGCAAAGGCGTGACTCACGCGTCAGTCGTCTGGAGAACTCGTCGCGACGAAGCCGTCGCGGTCGATTGAAGTACTGGGCCATCGCAAGAGTGTCCGCTCGAAGACCTCCATTGTGCGGACTTGCGGCGGTCGGCGCACGCATTGGCGTGCGCGGGGTCGGACCCACCCAGGACGCTGCGCGCATGGCGCGCCGCAGCTTGCATTCCGGACGCGGCACTGCTCCCATCACGGGTTGACCCCGCCGAGTGCTCCGGATTGAGTTCCGAATTGATCGTCGTCGAGCGCTCGGCGAGCCTTTGTCATTTGCTGACGAGAACGCTGCAGGCAGCGGATCTGGGTGAATGGCGCGAGCTCGCCAGCACCGTGGATGCGCTGGCGCATGTCAAGCGCGAACTCGATCTCGGCAGAGCGCCGCGTGCATTGCTGTTGGGTGCACCTGTGCGACTCCAGCAGGAATTCCGTGCGCTGCTCGAGGAGTTGGGGCGCAACCCGCAGATCGCGGTGCTGGTGCTCGGCCACGAGCGGCTGCCCGAACTCGATCTCTGGCTGGACGCGCATCCCGCAGCCGAATTCCTGCCCTGGGCGCAGTTCGGCCGGGTCCCCTCGATGCTGCAGCAACTCGCGCCCGCCAATTCTCCGCCCGCGCCGGAAACCCTGCGCCGCAGCGACGCGGTGCGGGTGCTGTTCGTCGACGACTCGGCCAGTGTGCGCATGACCTATCAGGGCGCGTTGCTGCGCGAAGGCTACGCGGTGGACCTTGCCGGTACGCGACACGAAGCCCTGGCGAAGGCGCGCGCACGCACGTACGACCTCATCGTGGTGGACTACTACCTGCCCGACGGCACCGGCGACGTGCTGTGCCGCGAACTGCGCGAGATTCCGCACACGGCGAATGCCCTCATCGCCGTCATCACGGGCAGCTACCGCGACGACATCATCCGCAGTTGTCTCGAAGCAGGCGCCATCGAGTGCATGTTCAAGAGCGAGGCGATGGAACTCTTCACCGTGCGCATCGCGAGCCTCGCGCGTCAGGTGCAGATGCAGCAGCGTGTGTGTTCCGAGCGACAGCGCCTCGATGGAATACTCGGCGCGGTCGCGGACGGCGTGTACGGTGTCGATCGCAACGGAGTCGTCAGCTTCATCAATCCCAACGGCTTGAGAATGCTGGGCTTCAGTCACGAGGACCAGGTGGTCGGGCGGGTCGCGCATGAGCTCTTCCATCCGATGCGCGAGGACGGAACCGAACTTGCTTCCGAGGATTCTCCGCTGTCCCGCGCCTATTCCACGAGTGCGCCGATCAACCAGTTCGAGACTGTGTTCTGGATCCGCGACGGCGCGGCGTTGGCGGTCGAATGCAGCCTGCGCCCGCTGACGATCGACGGACGTCCACCAGGGCGCCGTTGCGGTCTTTCGCGACATTTCGGATCGCAAGAGTGTGGAACGGCTGCACTGGGACATGACCCACGACGGGCTGACGGGACTTCACAACACGCGCCACTTCCTGCAGTTGCTGGGTGCCGAACTGGTTCGCCGCCGCGAACTCGGGGGCTACGCCGCGTTGCTGTACATCGACGTCGACCGGTACCTGCAGATCATGGAAGCTTCCGGTGTCAGCGGCGCCGAAAACCTCCTGATGGATCTGGCGCGTCGCTTCGCAACGCTGCTGCGTGATGGCGACGTGCTCGCACGTCTCGAACGCGACCGGTTCGGGCTGTTGCTGCCGGGCGTCCAGCCGGAGAACCTGTTCGCGCTCGCGGAAAGCTTCCGTGCGCAGGCACAGGACTGTTCAATCGACATCGCGTCCCGCCACGGTGTCGGTGGGTGTGGGCCTGGTGTCCCGGGAGACGCCTTCTGTCGAGAGTGCGCTCGAACGCGCCCGCGAAGCGTGCGAGGTCGCCAAGCACCGCGGTCGTGACCAGACGCAGATATCGCTCGGCGAGGACGATAGCCGCCTTGCGCGAGAGTTAGAAACGAACTGGGCAGAGCGGCTACGTGAAGCGATCGCTCAGGACCGGCTGGTTTTTTACGTGCAGCCGATCGTGCCCATCGCGGCGCTGTCGCAGAACATGGCCGCTTCGATGCTCGAACCCTCGTGGTCGCCCAACGAGGCGATGGCCCGCACCCAGTTCTTCGAACTGCTGGTGCGCCTGCGCGATCCGCGCGGCGATCTCATCTCACCGTCCGTGTTCATTCCGCTCGCGGAGCGCTTTGGACTGATGCCGGAAATCGATCTCTGGATCGTGGCCCGGGCACTCAGGCATCTCGGTGCCTTGAGTCGTAATGGGGTGTTGTCGTCTTTCGCCGTCAACCTGTCCAGTCAGACGCTGTCCGATGTCGACACGCTGCGCCGAATCGAGGAACTGGTGCGCGAAGGGCACGCCGCGCCAGGACAGCTCGTTTTCGAACTGACCGAAACATCGCAGTTGAGCCGCCTCAACGACGTGCGTCGTGTCATGCTCGCCTTGCGTGCGCTGGGCTGCCGCTTCGCGCTGGACGATTTCGGGACGGGCTTTTCCTCGTTTACACATCTCCGGCATCTGCCCGTCGATTTCGTCAAGATCGACGGCAGTTTCGTCGAGGGCATGGTCTCGACCGAGCTCGACCACAAGCTCGTCAGTTCGATCACCGGCATGGCGCGCGCGCTGAAGCTCCGCGTGATTGCAGAACATGTGGATGGGCCCGCGACGCTGGCTGCGCTGCGCGGCTGCGGCGTCGAATTCGCTCAGGGTCACTTTCTCGGCAAGCCAAGGCCGCTCGAGAAAACCCATTTCGCGCGACTCCTGGCGGTCGGCTGAAAGACCAGATCCAGCCTCTCGCGCTGCTGCCACCGTTCCAAACCCCCGAGCTCCTGCTGGCGCTGCCAGATGAACGGCTTTGAAGGCTTGCGGAACGCTGCCGCGAGAGGACGGTCACACCCTGGGACTGCAGTTGGCTGATTCGAACGTCAGCTTGCGCAGGACGTGACCGGCAGCGCAAATTTTTCACCCCGCCGTTAATAATTTGTTGTAGACTTGGGCTCGTTAATCTTCAATTGTGTCACGGGCTTCTGAAGCGTTTCGCGTTTGTGTTTTAACTACACACTGTAACTTGCTGAAATTAAAAACGATGACCCCAATTCCCGTCCTCCTTGCCGCCGCCGCCCTGCTCACCTTTGGAGCGGTGCGCCGAATTCCCGAAGGCGAGGCATGCACGATCTACCGCTGGGGACGGTATCGGCGCACGCTCGAGAGCGGCGTGCACGTTGTCTGGCCACTGTTCGATCGCATCGGTCATCGCATCAGCCTCACGGGTCGACACGCGAATCTCGATACCGGTGTGGTGACGCGCGCCGACGGCGAGGCGGTCACTGCGGCCGGCACGGTGTACTTCCAGGTGCTCGACGCCGAGCAGGCCGAGGAACAGATCGAGCATTTCGAGGACTGCATTCTCGACAGCCTGTGCGAAGTGCTGCGCGAAGAGCCATTGCCTTTGCCCGGTATCGGCGCGAGTGAGCGCAACCGAGCGTTGAAGCGCGGTGTCGACATGCGTCTGCGTCGCTTCGGTCTCACGGCCACGCGGTGCCAGCTCGACCTCGCACGCGCCGTCGACACCGCTCGCGCCGCGTAACCCGAAAATCTCCCGGACCGGTGCGGTAGACACACCGGCCTGAAGTTCGCGCGGCCCCGCGCGACGTTCGGCAGGCGATACTGCCCACATCGTGATTCCCGCTCCCGTCATCTCGCCGGCTGTAGAGGCCCTGCGCCCCGCGCTCGTTCGTGGTCTCGGCGCCCTGGAGTGCGGCTCCAGCCCCGATCTCGCTGACGGCCTGCTGGCGTATCTCGGTCTTCTCGGGCGCTGGAACGCCGTCTACAACCTGAGCGCAGTACGCGACCCCGGGGAAATGCTGGTACGCCACGTGTTCGACAGCCTGTCCGTCGCGCCCTACGTGGGAGCCGGTGCCCTGGCCGATCTCGGCAGCGGTGCCGGTTTGCCGGGCATCCCGCTGGCACTGCTCGATCGATCAAGACCCGTCACGCTTGTCGAGAGCAACGGCAAGAAAGCGAGGTTTCTGCGCACCGCCACTCGCGAACTCGGACTCGGCAACGTAGACATCGTCGCGGAGCGGGCTGAACAAGCGCGCGTCGAGGGCCGCCCATGGGTCATAGCGCGAGCTCTCGCGCCGCTCGGTGAACTGATCGATCTCGCCGAACCCTGGCTCGGCCCCGAAGGGTGCCTGCTCGCCATGAAGGGTCCGGGCGTCGAAGCCGAGTTGCAAAGCCTGCCGGGCCGGTTCCTGGTGACCGCTCGGCATCGTCTGTACGTGCCGGGCTTGGACGCGGAGCGCTACTTGATGGTATTGAAGCGCGCCCCGGCCACACCCAAGCAATGACCCGAACTCTCGCGATCGCGAACCAGAAGGGCGGTGTCGGCAAGACCACGACGGCCGTCAATCTCGCAGCGGCCCTCGCCGAGGCGGGCCGGCGCGTGCTGCTCGTCGATCTCGATCCGCAGGGCAACGCGACGATGGCGTCGGGCGTCGACAAGAACGAGACTCGACTCAACGGGTTCGACGTGCTGCTGGAGCAGGAAACTGCCAGCGCCGCGATCATCGCGGCCCCTGCAGGCTTCGATCTCATTCCGGGCGGGCCCGACCTCACCGCGGCCGAAGTCAAGCTCATGGAAGCGATGGCGCGCGAACAGCGACTGCGCGACGTGCTGGCGCCCGTGCGCGAACGATATGACTACATCCTGATCGACTGCCCGCCGTCGCTGTCGATCCTGACCTTGAATGCGTTGACCGCCTCGGATGCAGTCATCGTACCGATGCAATGCGAATACTTCGCTCTGGAAGGCTTGAGCGCGCTCCTCAAGACAGTCGAGGCGGTCAAGGCTCGGCTCAATTCCCGAATCGAAATCGAGGGCATCCTCCGCACCATGTACGACGTACGCAACAATCTCGCCAATGATGTTTCTGCGCAGCTCAATGAACATTTCGGCGACAAGGTGTTCCGCACCGTGATTCCGCGCAACATCCGCCTGGCCGAGGCACCGAGTCACGGGCAGTCGATCGCTCAATACGACCGCGGCTCGCGTGGTGCCATCGCGTACTCGGGACTCGCTGGCGAATTGCTGCGACGCGAACGCGCGACGTTTCGCAATGAGATCCCCGCCAGTCCAATCCTTCCAAGAGATCCCTGATGTCAGCCAAGAAAAGAGGTCTCGGGCGCGGCCTCGACGCGCTGCTGCGTGTCGACACCGCCACTGCTGACGAACCCGATACCGAATCGCTCAAGTCGATTGCAATCGACGCGCTGACGCCTGGTCGTTTCCAGCCGCGCAAGACCATGGATGCGCAGGCCTTGTCGGAACTCGCAGCGTCGATTCGAACGCAGGGCATGATCCAGCCGATCGTCGTGAGACCTGTCGGTGATCGACGCTACGAAATCATTGCCGGCGAACGCCGCTGGCGGGCGGCACGTGAAGCCGGCCTTCGTGAAGTACCGTGTGTCGTGCGCGAAGCGGACGATCGTGCCACGGTTGCCATGGCGCTCATCGAGAACATCCAGCGTGAGGACCTGGCGCCCCTCGAGGAAGCCGCCGCGCTGCAGCGCCTGATCGGGGAATTTGAACTCACGCACCAGAAGGCAGCCGATGCCGTGGGTCGCTCGCGCGCTGCCGTGACGAACCTGCTGCGGTTGCTCGAGTTGCCACCGGCAGTACGACAGAAGCTCGAGGCGGGCGAAATCGAGATGGGACACGCGCGCGCACTGCTGACGCTACCTGCAGCACGTGCCGAGTCGCTCGCCGAACGCGTCGTTGCGCAAGGCTGGTCTGTGCGCGAACTCGAAGCGCAGGTGCGCCCAGGTGCGGCGTCGAAGGCCTCGCGCAGCAAGCGCTCGGTGCGTTCGCGAATCGTCGATGCCGACGTTGCGCAACTCGAGCGTGAGCTCGGCGAACGGCTCGGAGCTCCCGTGGCAATCGAAGTCGGTCGCGCGGGTCGCGGCAAGCTCGTGATCCGCTACTTCAGCCTCGAGGAACTGGATGGCCTGATCGAGCGCTTGCGTGGCCATCGTTGACAAGAAGACCGCGCGCGCGCTGTCCGTGCCGGACGCTGCATCCGATCCGGGGCGCGGATCCCTCGAACTGAGTGTGGTGGTGCCTGCGCGCAACGAGGCGGAAAACGTTGCTGCGCTTGTGCAGGAAATTGTTGGCGTCCTGCGCGGGCAGGTCCGTTTCGAAATGGTGTTCGTCGACGACGCCAGCGATGACGACAGTCCACGAGTTCTGGCGGAATTGATGCAGTCGGTGCCCGAGTTGCGCGTTTTGCGGCACCGACAACGCGCCGGGCAAAGCGCCGCGATCCGCAGTGGAGTCCGTGCGGCGCGCGCCGGGTGGGTCGCCACTCTGGATGGCGACGGACAGAACGACCCGGCTGACCTTCTGAAACTGATTGTGCGTCGCGACGCATCCGAGCCGGACATTCGGTTGTTTGCAGGCTGGCGCGTCCAGCGAAATGACAGTGCCAGCAAGCGCTGGGCGTCGCGATTCGCCAACGCGCTGCGCTCAAGGCTCCTGCACGATGAGACGCCAGACACGGGCTGCGGCACCAAGCTTTTTGAGCGCGAGGCTTTCCTGGATCTACCCAACTTCGATCACATGCATCGCTTCCTGCCGGCACTGATGCATCGTGATGGTTGGCGCACCGTGAGCGTCCCGGTCAATCATCGACCGCGCACCGCGGGTCGATCCAACTACAACAACTTGCAACGTGCCTGGGTCGGAATCAGCGACTTGCGCGGCGTTGCCTGGCTCATTCGACGTGCGGCACGCGCGCCGGCCGAAGAGCTCCCGCGCGTCGAACATCACGCCTCGCTCGAAAACGTCGACTGATCCGCACTTCTGCGCTGCGTGGCGTCCATTCGCTTTGTCATCTCGTTGACATGCTTTCTCGTCGGGATATACTACGCGGCTCCCACGAGCTGTGGGCCCCTTTTGGGTGGGTGCGGTGGTGTGCTTCGGCGCTCACTGTC
>Ga0183260_10000434_pt1 | contig 35328 bp, 36 predicted proteins | sample AntDrymUQ4972206_2_FD_129768 | JGI IMG/M metagenome (GOLD analysis project Ga0183260, IMG submission 129768) | Polar desert sand microbial communities from Dry Valleys, Antarctica - metaG UQ497 (22.06) (version 2) (version 2) | ecosystem: Environmental > Terrestrial > Soil > Desert | place...
GACCGGTCGCCTGCTCGTGGACGGCGGCGGGCCCATCGAGCGGCTCGAGTACTCCAGCGCTCGCCACGAGCCAGCGTGGATCCGGTTCTCGCTCGGGTTCCACTCCGGCGGCGACCTCCAGATGGTGGACTCCCGTCGCCTGGGAGGGGTGACCCTCGACCCTGGCCTCGCGCACCTCGGCCCGGATGCCCTCGCGCTCCGACCGGCCTGGCTCCGGGACTCGCTGGGTGCCAGCCGGGCCCCGCTCAAGGCCTGGCTGCTCGACCAGAGCCGGGTGGCCGGCATCGGCAACCTCCTCGCCGATGAGATCCTCTGGCGGGCCGGCATCGACCCGGCCCGGCCGGCTCGTTCACTGGACGCGGGGGAGACCAAGGCGCTCCACCGCCACCTCCTGCGCACCGTCCGCCTGTTGACGAAGCGCGGCGGCAGCCATACCGGCGACCTGCAGGTGGCGCGCGTGCGCGGGGCCTCCTGCCCCAAGGACGGCACCCCCCTGCAGCGGCGCACCATCGGCGGCCGGACGACCTACTCCTGTCCGAGCCACCAGGTCTGAGCTGGCTGGGAGCCGGACGGGTCGCCGATTACCCTGGTCGCTCCACCAGCCAGGAGCGACCAGACCGATGAGCGCAACACGTCGAGCACGCCTGGCCGCGCTCGCCGTGTCGACCCTGCTCGCCGCGTTGCTCGCGATGTTGCTCGCCGCCCCGGCCAGGGCTCAGGACTGCGGAGTCGGCGACCTTCCCGCTTGCGTCACCACGACGACGGAGTCCACCACCACCATCGCCCCGGCCACGACCACCGTCGGGCCGACGACGACGACCTTCACGCCGCGGGCGACCACCACCACCGGGCGCCAGGCGACCTCGACGACGGCGGAGCGGGGGCAGGACACCACCACATCGACCTCCCTGGATGTCTCCACCAGCGTCGACCTGCTCGTGCCGGGCGACGGCAGCCAGGGCGCCGAGTCGACCACCACCGAGACACCCCAGACGGTCAAGGACGACGGCGCCAGCGACGGGACGCTGATCGCCACCGTCGTGGTCGCGCTCGTGGTGGTGGCCTTGGCCGTGTCGTTGCTGACCTGGCGGTACTGGTCCGCCACGCGACCCCCGAGGGGGACGACGGTAGGGTCAGGAGATGGGTGAGCCGCTCGACGTCGAGGCCATGCTGCAGCGCTTCCGGGACCGGGCGCAGGCCGTCCGGAACCGTCCGCTGCCGCCGGTGGCCGGGGAGGAGCGGGCTCGCTTCATCGAGCAGGCCCAGACCGACTTCCAGGACTTCGCCATCATCGCCGACGCCGCCGGCGCGATGGAGGACGGGGTGCTCGTGCTGCGCATCGACCTCCGCCCGGCCGATCGGTCCTGAGCCCGGTGGCCGCCAGCCGGTTCGAACAGGCGATCGTCGCCATCGATGTCGCCAACGCCGACGACCCGAACACCATCGAGGTTCGGGGCCGGGTGCGTCCGAAGGAGCTCGCGCACGCCGAGCTCATGGTCGAGTGGCTGGACCGACTCGACCCCGATGCCGACGACGCCCAACGCCTCGCCGCCCGGGCCCACCACCTCCGCCGTTGGAGCCTCCCTCGCGCGTCGTACCCCGACGGTCGGGCCGGTTACCTGCGCTGGCGCACCGCCCTGCGCAAGCAGCACGCCGAGGAGGTGGCCGGGATACTCGAGGAGGTGGGTTACGACGGCGACACCATCGCCCGCGTGCAGGCGATCGTCCGCAAGGAGGGTCTCGGCTCCGACCCTGGTGTGCAAGCCCATGAGGACGCCCTCTGCCTTGTCTTCCTCGAGACCCAGCTGGCCGCCCTGGTCGACGACCTCGACGATCGCAAGATGCTCGACGTCATCAAGAAGACGGCCGCCAAGATGAGCCTGCCCGCGCTGGCTCTGGTGGCCGACCTCCCAATGCGGGAGAGCGATCGCGCCCTGATCGGGCGGGCCCTCGGCTAGGAGGCGTCGCTGCCGACGCCGACGGCGCCGGAGCGGTTGATGGCGGTGTCGTCGGTGCCGAGATAGCTCTCGATGACGGCGGGGTGCTCCAGGACGTCGACCGGAGGTCCCTGGGCGATGATGCCGCCGAGCTCGAGGGCGATCATCTCGTCGCAGATGGTGCGCAGCAGCGGCATGTCGTGCTCGATCACGAGCACCGAGCAACCCACCTGCTCACGGACCCGGAGCAGCAGCGGCCCGAGAGCCTCGGTCTCCTTCTGGGCCACGCCACCGGAGGGCTCGTCGAGCATGAGGACCTTCGGATCCTGGGCGAGGATGCAGGCGAGGTCGACGATGCGCCGGCTCCCGGTGGACAGCTCGCCGGTGAGCTTCTGCCGGAAGGCGCTCAGTCCCATGAGGTCGATGAGCTCGTCGACCTTGGCCATCACGGCCAGCTCGCTCTCGTAGGAGGCCGGGAGCTGGAAGACGGCCGCCACGAGGTCCTTCGAGGCCAGGTGGCGCTCGCGGGCCACGGCGATGGTCTCGGCGACGGTGAGGCTCGGGTAGAGCAGGGCGTCCTGGAACGACCGGGCCACACCCGCCCTGGCCCTCTCGTGGGGCTGCCACTCGGTGACATCGTGGCCCCGCACGAGGACCCGGCCGGCCTCGATGGGCAAGAACCCGGAGATGCAGTCCATCAGGGTCGTCTTGCCGGCGCCGTTGTGGCCGATCAGACCGAGGATCTGGCCCTCGCGCAGAGCGAGGTCCACGTCGTTGACGGCGGTGATGCCGCCGAAGCGCTTCACCACGCCCCGGCACTCGAGGAGCACCGGCGCATCCTCGGGGATCTCCCGCCGGGCGGGCTCGGCGACCGGCGCCGCCTTCTTGCCCCGCCGCCTCGGCTCGGGCTCCGGCTCTGGGTCCGGCTCGGCGCCGCCGGCCGAGGCGCCGGCGATGAAGACAGAGCGGAGGATGTCCGGCCGCTCGAGCAGGTCGGAGGTCGGCCCCGTGAAGCGCACCTCACCCTTTTCCATGAACACCGCTCGCTCGGCCAGGTTCAGGGCCACGTTGACGGATTGCTCGACGATGACGATGGTGGTGCCGCGACGGTGGATCTCGCGCACCACCTCGAGGAGCTGGGCAACGATGGTGGGGGCCAGGCCGAGGGACAGCTCGTCGATCATCAGGAGCTCAGGTCGGGTCATCAAGGCCCCGCCCAGGGCGAGCATCTGCTGCTCGCCACCGGAGAGGTTGCCGGCCATCTGCGACGAGCGCGCCTTGAGGATCGGGAAGAGCGTCTCCACCTCGTCCTTGGCGGCGTCGACGCGATCCTGGTCCTTGCGGATGAGCCAGCCACCCAGCCGGAGGTTCTCCGCCACCGACAACGTTGGGAACACGCCCTTGCCGCCGGGCATCAATGAGATCCCGCGGTGGGTCGTGACGTCGGCGGACAGGTTGGTGACGTCCTCGCCCTTGAACTCGACGGTGCCCGACTTCGGCCGGACCAGCCCGCAGATGCCCTTGAGCAGGGTGGACTTGCCGGCCCCGTTGGTGCCCAGGAGGGCCACGATCTCTCCGGGGGCGACCTCGAAGTCGACCTTGAAGAGGATCTGCACCGGCCCGTAGGCCATGTCGATCCCTCGGCAGGTGAGCAGCGGCGCCTCCGCGCTGACCGGGGCCGAGGACACGGGGGCAGGGTCTGCACCGCGATCGTTGGACGCGGCGTGGTGACCGTTGGTGGTCACCACGGGCAGCTCGATGGTGGGGTCGACCCCGGCGTGGATCGGCACGAGGCGCGGGGCGGTCGCGCTCTTGGCCGGCGCCTTCTTTCGGGGAGCCTTCTTGGCCGGCGCCTTCTCGGTGGCAGCCTTCTTGGTGGCAGCCTTCTTTCGCTGCGCGTCGCCCCCGGATGCGGTGGCCATCAGCGTGCTCCCACGGGCTCGCGCTCGGCCTCACGGTCGGCGTCCTCGTCGTCGGCTCCTGGTGGAGACTCGGGAGAGGTGTCACCGCCGCCGAGGGCGCCGGAGAGGAGTCCGACCTCGTTGTCGGCGTGATCCTGGGTGTCGTCCCGCTTGTCCGCGAACAGGCTCGGCACGAGGATGCCCCGGCGGTCGGCGACCCGTCGCAGCATCCGGTCGCGCAGGTTGTACATGAGCTGGCCGAGGCCCCCGGGCAGCACGAGCAGCACGATGAGCAGCATGCCGCCGGTCAGCAACGGTCGGATGTTGCCGAGGCCGGGGACATCGCCGAGGAACGTCAACGTCTCGATGAACCGGAAGAGGAGCACACCGAGCAGAGCCCCGGAGATCGAACCGAGGCCACCGATCACCGCCGTGGCGAACACGAGGAGCGAGTCCGAGGGCGGGTAGGTGCCCGGGTTCAGCGACGCCACGATCACGACGTGCAACCCGCCGGCGACGCCCGAGATGACCCCGGCCATGAGGAAGGCGGAGAGCTTCGCCTTGGTCGTGTCGATGGCGGCCGCATCCGCGGCCCGTTGGTTGTCGCGCGTGGCGATCATCACCCGGGCGGCGCGCGCCTTGCGGAGGCCCTGGGCAGAGAGGATGGCCAACCCGAGGAAGGCCAGAGAGGTCAGGTACATCGTGCGGCCCTGGCTGAGGTCGAAGCGCTCGAGGAGCATCGGCCGGCCGACATCGGTGGGGATCAGGTCGGGGAAGTTGTTGAAGTTCAGGACATACTGGTCGAGGGCGACCGCGAAGGCCAGCGTCGTCACGGCCAGGAACAGACCCCGGATGCGCAGGGCGGGGAGACCGACCACCAGGGAGATGACCGCCCCGGTGATGCCGGAGGCGATGAGCACGAGGAACAGGTCCACGTTCTGGTGCTGGATGAGGTTGCCGCCGACGAGGGCCCCGACGCCGACGATGGCGAACTGGCCGAGGCTGATGTGACCACCCCACCCGGTCAGGATGACCAGGCTCACCGCGGCCAGTGCCCAGACCATGGCCACACAGGCCAGGTACAGGTTGGACGCCGACCAGGTGGCAGGGATGAACACGAAGGCGAGCACGACCAGCCCGGTGAGGATCCGCTTGGCCCATCGCACCTCGGGAAGCTGGCGGAGCTCGAGTGGCGTCGGCTTGAGGACGCCGAGCGCCGACCACGTCGACCCCGCGCTCTCCTCCGCCCGGGAGAGCTTGCCCGACTGCAACAGGAGGGCGGCCAGGATCACGATCAGGAAGGCGACGTACTGGATGGTGGGGGAACCGGGCGTGTTCCAGCTGATGACCGACTCCATGATGCCGAGCCCGACACCGGCGACCAACGCGGTGGGCAGAGACTCCATCCGGGCGACGACGGCGGCGGCCAAGGCGGGCAGGAGGAGGAGGGGGCCGGCGGCGGCCAGGCCGGGAGTGACGCCGGAGAACGGCGCCTTGAGCACGAAGGTGAGGGCGGCCAGGGCGCCGGCCACCATCCAGACGATCATGGAGAGCCGACGGATCGGGATGCCGAGCAGCAGGGCACGGTCCTCGTTCTCGGCCGCGGCCCGCACCGCCACGCCGACGTCGGTGCGCAGCAGGAACCAGGCCAGGCCGGCCAGGACCGGAGGCACCACCATCATGATGAGGATCTCGTCACCGAAGAGGGTCTTGACCCCGAGGTCGAGCTGGATGTCGAGGGGGATCTTGAAGCCACCGGTGAGCGACACGAAGCCCAAGACGCGGACCGAGATGATGGCTTCGATCACGCTCAGGATCTGGGCGATGCCGATGCTGGCCACGGTGAGGATCAACCGTGAGGTGTTGCGGAAGCGGCGGACGATCAGCTCGACGCCCGTGCCGGTGGCCACACCGAGGGCCACGCCGATCGGCACCGCGACGAAGAAGGGCACGCCCTTCTCCAGGTGGAGCCCGATGGCCGTCACCCCCGCCAGGCTGCCCATGGAGGCGTAGGCGAAGTTGATGAACCGGCTGGTCTTGTAGATGAGGATCAGCCCGATGGCGAGCAGGGCCGTGACGGTACCGACGATCACGCCGGTGACGATGACCCCGAAGGGTGCCTTGTCCTCGAGGAACGACCCCAGCAACGGCATCCGGTAGGCGAGGAACACCGCCAACGAGCCGAGCAGGACGCCGAGCGCACCACGGGCCGACCGGCTCAGGCCGGTCCAACGCTGGGTGCCGGCCGAGAGGACGGCCGTCATGGCGTCAGTCCGACGTCGACCGGACGTCCGGGATCGGCGTCAGGGATCTGACCCTTCTGGAACCTGGCCCCGTCGTTGGCCGCGATGTAGGAACCCTGCTGGCCGTTGTAGGTGGAGACGGCGCCGGCATCCCAGTAGATCTCGCGCACGTCGTTGGCAGCAGTGCGGTCACCAGGCCCGAAGTCCCAGAGGCCGAAGGGCCCGCTCTTGGGTGGGTAGTTGAACATGCCGGCCTCGAAGGTCTGCGGGTTGAGGTCGGGCCCGGCCATCTGGAGGCCGATGGCCAGCATGTACATCTGGTAGTAGATGAGGTCGACCGAGAAGGCCGGCTCGTCATCCCGGACCGACTTGTAGGCGGCGTAGGCGATGGTCTGGGTGGGTGGCACGAAGCTGTCGAGGGGGCTCACGCCGAAGGCGTGGCTGGCGAAGTTCTGGTTCCACAGCTGGCCCACGATGTCGGCATCGGTGAGGGCGGTGCCCACGATGATGAACTCGGGGTAGTACTGCTCCCGGTTGGCCACCCCGGACAGGAATACCGGGATGATCGGGTCGCAGCCGCAGAGGAGGGTCGTGATGCCGCGGTCCTTGAAGTCGTTGATGATCTGGGTCGCCTGGTTGGACATGGTGCCGAGGTTGAGCTCGTAGGCCCGTCGGTACCCGGGCTGCTGACCGGCCTCCTTGATGACGATCTCGGCGTTGTCCACCGACTCCTGGTACCAGGAGTTCTCCGGGGCCAACGTGCCGAACACCCGCGGCTTGTCGCGCAGAGCGCCGCCGGCGTGCACGGCGTTGCCCCCGTAGAGCTTCTGCACGGCGTACTCCGCCGCGAACTCCGACACGATCGACCCGTCGGTGGCGATGCTCCACGCGTTCGGGGCGTGCTCCTCGTGCCACTTGCGCGACAGGTATGGCGTGCCGAAGGCGATCACGCCGCGGTCGGCCAGGGCGCCGGCGTAGGGCTCACTGGTGCCCGACAGGTCGGCGAAGGCCCCGATCTCCTCGGACACCTGGATGGCGTCGGCGACGGCCTGCTCCCTGCCCTTGCCGAGCAGCTCATTGGTGTTGGAGCCCCGGCCGTCGTAGAAGACGATCTCGATCTTGCGGCCGTAGAGCTGGAAGCGCTCGTTGAAGTAGTCGGCCAGCGCCTGCACGGTGCGGGTCACCGAGTCGGGGGAGTCGGACAGGCTGGCGCCGGCGAGCTGGGCGAGCGTCTGCTGGAAGCCCTTCTCGTTGAGCACCCGGTAGGCGACCTTGATGCTCGTGTCGGACACGCCCTTGGACGTGCCGCCGCCGTTGGAGCCGGCAAAGGCGATGCAGGGAGGCGAGTAGGGGTCGCTCGGCACCTGCTCGGCGCGATCGGGGCAACCACCTCCCGTGCCGGGGGCGGCCGCCTCTCCGCCTCCGGCAGCCCCGGCTTCGCCAGGGGTGCCTTCGGTGGCGGCCGCGCCGCCTTCCGGGGTGGTGACGACCGTCTCGGGGCCAGTGGCGCCGGAGCCGGCCCCGGAGGCGCCGGAGCTCGAACCCGAGCCCGAGCGGGAGGCCAGGTTGGTCTTGTCCGGGACCTTGGAGGGCACCAGCACGGACATCAGCAAGATCATCAGCGCGAACACGGCCAGCGGGCCGTAGCCCCGCATGAGCCGCTGCCAGACGGCGAAGTAGCCGAGGGGCGGTTGTGAGGTTTGCACGGGGGTGGACATCAAGCCTCCATCGGGAGAGCGCGCTGGGCGCTCCGCATCTTGCGACGATCGCCTTCGGCGGTGCCGAGCATCAGCAGCAGTCCGCCGCCGCCGATCAGTGCCATGATCCCGCCTCGTTCACCGGCGAAGCCTGCGATCGGTGCGGCGGCGATCTGCTCGTCGGGAGCGGCCGTCCCCGCCCCGCCCGTCGCCTCCGGCTGGGTGGTGGCGGGGGCGGTGGTCGGGCGGTTGCTCGTGGTCCCGGCCGTGCCGGCGATTCCCGGTGACCCAGCCCCAAGGGTGGGCGCCAGGGCGGGCAGGGCGGGCGGGAGGGCGAACTCGAACCGCTGGATCTCGGACGTGGTGGCCTGGACACCGCCCAGCTCCACACCGAGCGAGCCGGCGCCGGTCAGGCCGCCGATGCCGATGTCCCCGACGGTGATGAGGCTGGCGTTGCTGCAGTCGGCCTCGAGCAGCGCCTTGGTGACCGCGTCGCGAACGGGCTGCGCACCGGCGAGGATCCCGCCTGTGACAGCGTCCCGCTGCGGGCTGGGGATGATGGCGATCACCAGCGGGTCGACGAACACGATGTTCTGCTCGACCCGGACCGTGGGAGGTGTGACCTCGAACCCGAGCGGCCGCAGGGCGTCGCCCAGCGCCTTCAGCTGCTGCACGCCGTCGCCAGGGAGCGGCACCTGTTGGTCGGCAATCAGCAGTCCGTCGAGGGTGAAGCTGCCGAGCGTCTCGTTGATGGCGCCGGAGCGGTGGATGGCCTGCCAGCTCATCCCCTGGATCTTGATCACACCACCGGCCAGGCTGACCCCGTTGATCTCCGTGCGGGCAAAGGCTTCTCGCAGGTTGCCGCCCATCACCCCGGATCGGCTGATGGTGCGGCCACCGTCGACGAAGATGGTCGCAGGATCACCCGATGGGGCGATGGTCGTGATGGCCTCGGCGAAGGGGGCGGTCGTAGCGCGGGCGAACTGCTGGACCACCCCCTGCTCGGATGCGGTGAACCCCTCGGCGGCACCGTCCTCGCCCGAGCGGGCGATGACCGGCTGCGGCTGATCCTCGCTCGCCAAGGCGGGATCGCCGCCGTCGCAGCCCTCGCCGGCCAACGTAAGGCCGATCACCCCAGGGTTCACCGCCCGGGACTCGGCGGAGGCAGCGGTGTTCTGGTGACCAGCCACCGACTCGCCGACCGTGACCCCGAAGCTGAGGTTGCCGTTGGTGGGGTTGGCCTTGTACCCGAAGGCGAAGGCCGTGCAGGTGCCGTTGTTGAACGTCTCCTCCTGCACCGGCGCGCCCGATGTGGCGCTGCCGGGGTCGGTGACCACGAAGGTGAGCAGGCCGATGCAGCCCACTCCCACCGCCACCCGGCGGGTCCGCCGGAAGGCCTGCCTGCGCTCTGTGGAGCTCATCGCTTCCCCCTGCTGCATCATCGTGGTTCTCCCGCTCGGCCGATCGGCTGAGCCGCTCATGTGTGACCCAAAGGTACCCAACGCCTGGGCGGAAGTGGCGTCGGTCACGTCCCGCTCGAATCAAAGTTCGACGGCCGGCCACGGGATTCCCCCTCATCGTGGCTGGGGCTCCTTTGAGGGCCCCTGCTATCGTCGCTGGCTCACGCGGACGTGGCTCAGCTGGTAGAGCACAACCTTGCCAAGGTTGGGGTCGCGGGTTCGAATCCCGTCGTCCGCTCCAGAACCGGCTCCTGTGACGCACGGGATGTGCTCTGCTCTCGTCGCACCCATCCACACCAGGAGACGCCATGCCCGCCAACCCGCTCAGCACCGACGACTTCGGCGGCGAGCTCTACAACCTCGGGATGTCAGAGGGGGCACGGCCCCTGCTCGACAAGGTGAAGGCGTTCATCACCGACGAGGTGGAGCCCATCACCGCCGAGTTCTTCCGCCTCGGGGAGGACCGGGCGGACCGCTGGGGCTACGGCCCTGGCCAGCTCGAGCTGCTCGACGGCGTGAAGGCCAAGGCGAAGGCCAACGGCCTGTGGAACTTCTTCCTGCCCGACGCCGAGACCGGGCAGGGCCTCAGCAACCTCGACTACGCCTACATCGCCACGGAGCTCGGCAAGAACCCCTTGGCGTCGGAGTGCCTCAACTGCGCCGCACCCGACACCGGGAACATGGAGGTGCTCGAGCGGGTGGGCACCCCCGAGCAGAAGGCGCAGTGGCTCGAGCCGCTGCTGAACGGCGAGATCCGCTCGTGCTTCGCCATGACCGAGCCGGGGATGGCCAGCTCCGACGCCCGCAACATCGCCACCGCCGCCGTCCTCGACGGCGAGGAGTGGGTGATCAACGGCGAGAAGTTCTACATCTCCGGGGCCGGCGACCCTCGTTGCAAGATCATGATCTGCATGGTCCGGACCAACCCGGACGCCGCTGCCCACCTCCAGCAGTCCCAGATCCTCGTGCCCATGGACACGCCCGGTGTCGAGGTGCTCGGCCCGATGCACGTGTTCGGCAAGGACGACGCCCCGCACGGCCACATGCACATCCGCCTCACCGACGTGCGCGTGCCGAAGGCCAACATCCTGCTCGGGGAGGGGCGCGGCTTCGAGATCTCCCAGCTCCGCCTCGGCCCCGGTCGCATCCACCACTGCATGCGCTCCATCGGTGCCGCCGAGCGGGCGCTGGCCCTCATGGTGCAGCGTGGGCTCAGCCGGGAGGCCTTTGGCAAGCCGCTCGTCTCCCTCGGCAAGAACACCGAGGTGGTGGCCAAGGCCCGCATCGAGATCGAGGCCATGCGCCTCATGGTGCTCAAGGCGGCCAAGGCCATGGACCTGATGGGCAACGCCGAGGCGCGGGTCTGGGTGAGCGCCGTCAAGGCCATGGTGCCCGAGCGGGTTTGCCAGATCATCGACCAGGCCATCCAGATGCACGGTGCGACGGGCGTCTCCCAGTGGACCCCGCTGGCCGACATGTACACCGGGCAGCGCACCCTCCGGCTGGCCGACGGTCCCGACGAGGTGCACTACATGGTGGTGGGGCGAGCGGAGATCGCCCGCCACCAGGCCGGCTGAGCTACTCCGTGATCTCGAGGAAGATGCACTCGCCGGGGCACTCCTCGGCGGCCTCGATGGTGCTGTCGACCTGCGCCTGCGGGACGGTCGCGGTGCCCTCGGCCATCTTGTAGACGGGGTCGGCGCCCGAGCCGTTGAAGATGTCCGACCAGCCGGCCTCCTTGACGTAGGCCAGCCCGTCGTCGTGCATCGCGAAGATGCCGGGCTGGAGCTCCACGCAGATCCCGTCGCCGGTGCAGAGGTCCTGGTCGATCCAAACCCTGAGCTCGCTCATGGGCGCCAGGCTCCCAGTTCTGCCCCACCGCCGTCGAACGGACGCTGCGGGTGCCCGCGTCTCCATGGGTCTTCCGACCCATCGCGCGCTTGGGCACGTGTCCGGCGGATCTTTCAGTCAAGGTCTCGCGGGATCCAGTCGATGGGACACGCATGACCATCTGCGCTTCCACCACCCGTACCCGTTCCGCCGGTGCCCTCCTGGCCATGGTCCTCCTCGCGGTGGCCGCGGCTGGTTGCATGCCGGCTGACGAGCGCACCTTCCTGGATCGCACGAACTCGCTGCGCAGCTCCGTCGGGGTCCGGGCGCTGCAGGAGCACGACACCTTGACGGACAAGGCGGAGGCATGGGCCCAGTACATGGCCCGCACGGGCACGCTCGCTCACTCGAACCTGAGCTCCAACCTGTCGGGGCTCAACTGGCAGGCGCTCGGCGAGAACGTCGGCTACTCGAGCCCGACGAGCAACACGCTGCTGACGATCCACAACACGTTCGTGGCCTCTGCTCCGCACCGGGCAAACCTGGTCAGCCGCACCTTCACCCACATGGGCGTTGGGGTCGCCAAAGACTCCGCCGGCCGGGTCTGGGTGGCCGAGGTGTTCGCCAAGCTCTAGACCTGCACGGTGGACGACCGCTACGAGGCCAGCCGGCGCCAGCGCACCAACCGACGACGGGCCAGGGTGGTGGCCGTCGTCCTGGCGCTGGCGCTGTTGCTGCCCATCGTCGTCGGCACCATCAGCGCCGTGTCGCGGTGACCCCGGCGCTGACTAGGGTGACCGTTCCCCTGGTGGCGTGGCCGAGTGGCTGAGGCACAGGACTGCAAATCCTGATACGCGGGTTCGATTCCCGCCGCCACCTCCATCCCGACCGAGCGTCCCCGTACGGTGTGGTCATGGGTGACTTCGCCGAGCGGTACGGACCCTGGGCCGTGGTGACGGGCGCCGCCGAGGGCGTGGGGCTGGCCTTCACCGAATCGCTCCTCGAGCGTGGCTGCTCGGTCGTCCTGGTCGACCGCCTCCCGAAGGTGGCGGAGGTGGCGACGAGCTTGGGTGACCGCACTCGGTCCGTCGTCGCCGACCTCACCGATCCCGCCTGGCTCCGGTCCGTGATCGCAGCCACCGCGGGCCTGGAGATCGGCCTGGCCGTCGCCAACGCGGCGGCGTCGTTCGTCGGATCCTTCCTCGATCAGCCGGCCGCGAGCCGGGCCGCCACCGTGCAGGTCAACTGCCTGGGCACCACTGAGCTGGCGGCCTGGGCGCTGCCGCCGATGGTGGCGCGCGGGCGGGGCGGCTTCATCGCGACGAGCTCCGGGTCGGCGCTGGCCGGCACCGCGGCGGTGGCCACCTACAGCGCCAGCAAGGCCTACGTGCTCAACCTGGCCGAGGCCATCGGGTGGGAGCTCCGTGGCACCGGCGTCGACTGCCAGGCGGTGGTCGCGCCGGCCATGGACACGCCCGGGTGGCGGGCGCACCCGGTCGATCCCTCGAAGCTGTTCCAGCCGCCCACCGACCCACGCACCGTGGTCGACGGAGCCCTCGACCGCCTGGGTGAGGGCGGTTGGTACCTGGCCGACCCAGGCATCGAGCTGGTGGCCGGGCTCGACCGCCGGGAGCGGGTGGACCTGTTGTCGAGCACCACCTCCGCTCTCTATCCGGATCGGTACCCGCGACCTCGTGCGTAGGGTGCGTCTCCGGCGCGAGTCGGCTGGGTAGGGTCGCCATCGAGCGGGCAGGTGTCTCGCGCACAGGAGGTCGTAGCGATGAGGATCGGAACGAGCGTTGTGGTCATGGCCATCGGCGCAGTCCTGACGTTCGCCGTCGAGACGGACAGCACCGAGGGCTTCAACATCAACACCGCCGGGATCATCCTGATGATCGCCGGTGCCATCGGGCTCGTGGCCAGCCTCGTGCTCCTCTCGCCGCGCCGGCGTGAGACAACGGTCGAGGGCCGAGACGGCCGCACCGTCTACCGCGACGACGTCGTCTGAACCCGTAGGTCCGTTCCCGTAGGCCCGTCAAGGTGACCGGCTCCCAGGGGCCGGTCACCGACGCGCTCGGGCTCAGATCACGTCGTGGCCGGTTCCCCCATTCCAACATGCTTGCGGTCGCAAGCATTCCCGGAGGCTCGGTTGCCGGAAGGTGCGTAGCCTGGACGCCATGTGCCGGAACATCACGACGTTGCGAGGGCTCGAGCCCGAGGCCACCGACGCAGAGGTGGAAGCGGCCGCCCGTCAGTACGTACGCAAGGTGAGCGGCGTGCAGAAGACGACCGACCGCACCGAGGCCGCCTTCGAGAAGGCCGTGCGCCAGGTCACGCGGGCGACCGAGGAGCTGCTCGCCCACCTGCCACCGAGGCAGCAACCGCCCCCGACCTTGCCGCCCCTGCGCCGGCTCGCCGCCCGCTAGCCCCGCTCCCGCCCGCACCGGAGCCGTGACGGACGGCGACGGCGAACGCCGCCGCCCAGGTGGCGCAGACGGCCACGAGCAAGAGGTGGATGAGCGGCGACAGCCAGGCACTGCCATCGCGGGTCTCACGCAACAGGTAGGTGCGCTCGCTCTCGAACGGCGCCACCCGATCGACGGCGGCGATCTCCGGCTCGTCGATCTCGGGGTCGGCCGGCAGGTACACCGGCGCGGCCATCATCTCGGCGCCGCGGTGCAGGCGCAGCAGAGTCTTCCAGAGGCCATCCACCGGCACCGGCTCGGCCGAGCGGAACTCGCCTGGCTGGCCGGTCGGCTCCATCGTCGACAGCTCGAGGCCGCCGCCCTGCCAGGCGCTGGCCTGGAACCAGTAGGCATCCTCAGCGGCGTCGGTCGGGGTCAGGGTGGCGGTGACCGTTGCCAGGCCCGCGCCGGCCGGCTCCACGCGGATGTCGGCCGTGACCTCGCCGATGGGGCGTCGCATCGGCAGCACGATCACCGCGATGCAGGCGAGCGCCGCCAGCGCCACGCCGACCGGGGCGACCGGCCCGGCGGAGGTGTCCGTCTCGACGGCGCGGGCGAAGGTGACGCCCAGCACCGAGGCGCCGACCGCGGCCACGATGGCGAGGACCACGGCCTCCGGCAGCATCGACGACGTCCACGGTTGCCACGCATCCTGGTTCCAAGCCCACTCGGCGGCCAGTCCCAGGGTGCCGATGCCGGTACCGCAGAGCAGGGCGAACCGGGTGCGATCAGCGGTGCCGGCCAGCCGGGCGACCACCTCGATCACCACGGCGCTGACGAGGAACGTGGCGCTGAAGCGCGTCTCCACCGGATCGCCGTCACCACCGAAGTCGACGAAGCCGCTGACCTGCAGCACGAAGTTGACGGCGACGAGGCCGAGCGTCCACCAGGCGCCGTGCACCAGGCGGAAGGCGACCAACCCGAGGCCGGCGGCCAGGCTGACCAGGATCGGCGCGAACAGCAGGTTGAACTGCGGCACGCCGAAGGTGAACTCGCCCAGCGGGGCCAGCAGCCCCTGGATGGTGAGCCATCCGCAGACGACGTGGGCGGCGCGACCCCATCCGCCATCGGTGGCCCGGACGCCGGAGGCGCGGAGGATCAGCCAGGCGGCCAGCCCCGTGAAGGTGGCGCCCAGGATCATCAGCATGTGGGTCGGGCTCCACATGGTGACGTCGACGCCGTAGGCACGGTGCCACACCTCGTCGAGCGGGAACCCGGACACGGCACCCAGGCCGAGGGCCCACAACGGGAGGAGGGATCGGGGTACTCGCAAGGCGCCGATGCGGAGGCCGTCGATCTGGTCGAAGGTGGCCACGAGGGTGCCCAGCACGGCCGCACCGAGGATCATGACCAGGCCGAGCAGGATGCCGGCGTGGGGGGCGGTCAGTAGCTCGTCGTCCCGTCCGAGGGCGATGTGCCACGACACGTCGGCGTAGAAGCCCTGGCCGGCGACGAGCAGCCCGTAGAGCGCCATCCCGATGGCTACGGCCGCCCACCCGGGGATCTTGGTGATGCGTTGGAGCCCGCCCGGGATGCGCGACAGCGGCTGCAGCATCGGCCAGGGGCGGGCGGCGGGGGGTCCGATCACGAACAGGCCGACGTTGATGGCGGCGAACACCCCGACGAGCCCCCAGAAGGGGGTCCAGGACGCCAGCGCCGATCCTCCGAGCGTGCCCACCGGTTCTGCCTGGCTGATCATCCGAATCATGGTTACCAGTAGTAACACGCCTGATGGCGGACGGCAACGCGTAGCCTCAGCGAACCATCCCAAGGAGACCCAAGCACTCGTGGCCATCGCCGTCGAACACGAACACCTCCGCACCAGCCCCCGTGACGCCCTGCACCCCGCTCAGGCGCTCGTCGCCCTGGGAGCCCTCGGGTGGCTCGCCCTCGCCGGCGGGGCATCCCTGGGAGCCGGGGCCATCCACGCCGCCGCCATCGGTGTGCACAGCGAGCACCGCCAGGCCGTGATCGCGTTCACCGTGGTGGCGGCGATCCAGCTCGGATTCGGGGCGGTGGCCCTGGCCCGTCCCGGGCGGCTGCTGCTGGCCTTGGGGGCGCTGGCCAACGTCGGCATCGTGGCCGGCTGGGTGCTGGCGAAGACGAACGGGATCTCCTTCGTCGGCGGCTTGGGGGACACGGAGTCGCCCCAGCTGACCGACGCGATGGCCGCCGGCCTGGCGGTGCTGGCGGTGCTGGCCGTGGTCGCCCACCTCGCCCAGCTCGGTTCCGCCGCCCTCCTGCGCAGGCCGATCCTCACCGGCGGGACGGCGGTGCTCGTCGCTGCCCTGGCCGTGCCGGGGATGCTCGGAGCCGGGGGACACGCCCACGCGGCCGGCCACGACGAGCCGGCGGCGGTGGGCCACCACGGTGAGGACGCGGCCGCCCACGGCGGTGACGACGTCGCGGCAGACCACGTGGCGGCCGTCGTGCCGCCCGAGCCCTACGACCCGACCCTGCCCATCGACCTCGGCGGCGTGGAGGGCGTCACGTTGCAGCAGCAGGCGGCGGCCGAGAACCTGATCGCCGTCACCCTCCTGCGCCTGCCCCAGTTCACCGACCCGGCGGTGGCGGAGACCATGGGCTTCCGGTCCATCGGGGACGGGGCCACCGGCCACGAGCACTACCTGAACGTGGTCAACATGGCCGACGACAAGCTGCTCGATCCGGACTACCCAGAGTCGCTCGTCTACGACACGACGGTGCAGCCCAAGAAGCTGGTGGCGGCCATGTTCATGATGGACGCCGGCACCACGTTGGCTGACGTCCCGGATCTGGGTGGCAAGCTCACCCAGTGGCACATCCACGACAACCTCTGCTTCAACGGCGACGGCCAGGTCAGGGGGCTCACCGACGCCGAGGGCAGCTGTGGTGGCGGCCTCGCCAAGGGCGACCAGCAGCCGATGATCCACGTCTGGACCGAACGCCACCCCTGCGGACCCTTCGCCGCCCTCGAGGGGATCGCCGGCGGCAGCATCGCCGAGGGTGAGACCCGCCTGTGCGACCGCGCCCATGGCGGCCACTAGCCCAAGCATCCACCACGCCGGGAAACCGGCGGTTTAGCGTGACCGTCGCCAGAACTGCCCCTAAGGAGGGCCCGATGAACAAGGCCGAACTCGTCAGCGCCGTCGCCGAGAAGTCAGGTCAGTCCGCCGCGGCTGTTGGCTCCGTCCTCGCCGCCTTCGAAGACGTCATCACGAGCACCGTCGCCGGTGGCGACAAGGTGCAGATCCCTGGGTTCCTGAGCTTCGAGCGGGCCCAGCGTGCCGCTCGGACCGGTCGGAACCCGGCCACCGGAGCGGAGATCCAGATCGCCGCCGCCACGGTGCCGAAGGTCAAGGTCGGCAAGTCCTTCAAGGACGCCGTCAAGTAGTCCGCTAGGAGGTCACCGTCGCGAGCCCTCGTGACGGTGACCTCCCAGCCTCAGGTTGTCGGCTCTCTGGGCCGGGTACGGTCGCCGACGATGGATCCGGCCGGCGTCGAGCGCGACACCCAGGCCTTGGCCCGCCGGATCGCCGAGCTGGGCGACGGCGAGCGCTCCAAGGTCTTCCGCATGTCGTGGTGGAGCGACCGGATGATGGACTGGGCAATGGCGCGCCCTGCCTTCAAGACGCAGCTCTTCCGCTTCGTCGACGTGTTCCCGGCGCTCGATGACCGCGAGGACATCGCCCGCCACCTAGCGGAGTACTTCGACGGTGTCGACGTGCCCAAGGCTCTTGACCTCGGCGTCGACCTGGCCGACAAGGTGCCCTTCGGCGCCGCCCTCGAGGCGCGCGTCGCCCGCAAGAACATCGCCCGGATGGCGGAGCAGTTCATCGTGGGGTCCACCCCCGCCGAGGCGGTGGCCGGGCTCCACGACCTCTGGCGGGGCGGGAGCGCCGCCACCGTCGACCTCCTGGGCGAGAAGACAGTCGTGGCTCGCGAAGCCGATCGCTACCAGGCGCGGGTGCTGGAGCTCCTCGATGCGCTCTGCACCGCGGCGCCGTCCTGGGCCCCGGACGACCACCTCGAGCGCGATGACCTCGGCGCCCTGCCGCGAGTGAACGTCAGCATCAAGCCCACCGCGCTGGCCACCCACTACGAGCCCTTGAGCCGGGCGGAGGGCCTGGAGGGGGCCAAGGAGCGCCTGCGCCCGATCCTGCGCATGGCGCGCGACCGGGGCGCGCACGTGCACTTCGACATGGAGCACTACGACGCCAAGGATCTCACGCTGTCGTTGTTCCGGGAGCTGCTGGTCGAGGACGAGTTCGCCGACGTCGCCGCCGGCATCGTGATCCAGGCCTACCTGCGCGACGCGCGCGACGACCTGGCCGATCTGATCGCCTGGTCGAGCGGCCGCCCCACCCCCGTCACGGTGCGGCTCGTGAAGGGGGCGTACTGGGACGCCGAGACCGTCCACGCCCGCGCCGCCGGGTGGGCTCCGCCGGTGTTCGCCGCCAAGGACGAGACTGACGCCAGCTTTGAGCGGTGCGCCCGGCTCCTCCAGGATCACCACGGCGAGGTGCGGGCCGCCTTCGGTTCCCACAACCTGCGCTCATTGGCCTACGCAGTGAGCTACGGACGACAGCGGGGCGTGCCCGACCACGGCTACGAGATCCAGCTCCTCTACGGCATGGCTGAACCGGTGCACGCCGCCATCAAGCGCCTCGGGCTTCGGCTGCGCGTCTACGGACCGGTGGGAGAGCTGGTGCCGGGCATGGCGTACCTCGTGCGTCGCCTGCTCGAGAACACCTCGAACGAGAGCTTCGTCCGCCACCGCTTCGCCGAGGGTCGCGAGCTCGACCAGCTGGTGGCCGCCCCTGACGTGGACGACATCCCGGGGCCTACCTCGACGCCGGTCATCGACGAGACCGAGCCCGTCGCCCCCGCCCCCTACGAGCCGGAGCCGTTGCGCGAATGGCGGAGGGGTTCGGCTCGGGCGGCCTTCTCCGTCGCCACGGATCGAGTCTGCGACGACCTCGGCATCGAGGTGCCGGCGCTGGTGGCGGGAGAACGGGTCCGCACCGCCGCCTCCATCACCTCGGTCGACCCCGGCCAGACCGACCGGGTCGTGGCCACCTCGGCGTCGTGCACCGCGGCCGACGCCGACGCCGCCGTCGGCGCGGCGGTGGCCGCGGCCCCGGCTTGGCGGTGCACTCCGGCGGTGGAGCGGGCCGGGCTGCTCTTCCGGGCCGCCCATTGGATGCGACGACGGCGCGATGAGCTGGCTGCGCTCCAGTGCTACGAGGCAGCCAAGCCCTGGGATCAGGCCGACGGCGACGTGTGCGAGGCCATCGACTTCTGTGAGTACTACGGCCGAGAGGTGCTCCGGCTGGCCGGTGCGTCGGCGGAGCTCGTGCAGTCGCCCCCCGGCGAGGCCAACCGGATGACCTACCAGGGCAAGGGGGTGACGGCGGTGATCGCCCCGTGGAACTTCCCTCTGGCCATCCCGTGCGGCATGACCGTCGCGGCCTTGGCGGCCGGAAACCCCGTGATCCTGAAGCCGGCCGAGCAGACCCCGGCGGTGGCCTGGCGTCTGGCCGAGGCCCTCCTCGCCGCCGGGGTTCCACCTGGCGTGTTCCAGCTCCTCCCTGGCCTGGGCGAGGACGTCGGTGCCCGCCTCGTCGAGCACCCTGACGTCGCCGTCATCGCCTTCACGGGATCGAAGCCGGTCGGCCTCGAGATCAACCGGCTGGCGGCGATCCCGCAGACCGGGCAACGCCAGATGAAGCAGGTCGTGTGCGAGCTCGGCGGCAAGAACGCGCTGGTGATCGACGACGACGCCGACCCCGACCAGGCCATCCCCGCCATCGCCTACTCCGCCTTCGGCTACGCCGGACAGAAGTGCTCTGCCGCGTCGCGCCTCATCGTGGTCGCCCGTGCCTACGACGCCATGGTCGACCGGCTCATCGAGTGCACCCAGGAGCTGATCGTCGGCCACCCCGCCACGCCTGGCGTCCAGGTGGGCCCGGTGATCGACGACGACGCCTTCGAGCGCGTGCGCGGCTACGTCGAGGCCGCGACCGCGCAGGGCACGGTGCTGCTGGCTCGCGATGACGTTCCCGACACGGGATGGTTCGTCGGTCCCACCATCGTCGCCGTCGACGACCCCTCGATGCCGATCGCCAGCGAGGAGATCTTCGGCCCGGTGCTGGCCGTGCTCCGGGCCCGGGACTTCGACCACGCCATCGAGCTGGCCAACAGCACCGACTACGCCCTCACCGCCGGGTGCTTCTCGCGCTCACCCGTGCACCTGCAGCGAGCGGCGGCCGAGCTGCGGGCAGGGAACGTCTACCTCAACCGCCACATCACCGGTGCGGTGGTGGGCCGTCAGCCCTTCGGCGGCTACGGCATGTCCGGCCTCGGCACCAAGGCCGGAGGCCCTGACTACCTCCACCGCTTCCTCGACCCGAGGGTCTCGACGGAGAACACCCTCCGCCAAGGGTTCGCGCCCGAGTAGTCGTCGTCGCTCGCCTGCGGCGAGCCTCCGCCCCCCGCACCCCCCGCCGTAACCCCCCACCCCTCTGCCCGACTAGTCGGCGGTCGTCACCACTGCTTCGCCTGTCTGCACCCTCCACAGGGCGGCGTAGAGGCCTCCTGCTTGTACGAGCTCCTCGTGGGTGCCCGTCTCGATGACCTGGCCGGCCTCCAGGACGTGGATGCAGTGGGCGTGGCGCACCGTCGACAGGCGATGGGCGATGACGATGGTGGTGCGGTCGGCGGAGACGCGGGCCAAGGAGCGCTGGATGGCCGCCTCCGTCTCGTTGTCCACCGCGGAGGTGGCTTCGTCGAGCACCAAGATGGCCGGGTCCCGCAGGATGGCGCGGGCGATGGTGAGGCGCTGGCGTTGCCCACCGGAGAGCTTCTGGCCGCGCTCGCCCACGATGGTGTCGTAGCCGTCGGGCAGCGCCTCGATGAAGGTGTGGGCCTCGGCGAGGGTGGCGGCCTGCACCACCTGCGCCTCGGTGGCGTCCGGGCGACCGTAGGTGAGGTTCTCCCTGACCGTTCCCTGGAAGAGGAAGACGTCCTGGCTCACGAAGCCGATGGCGCCGCGCAGGGAGCCGAAGGTGAGGTCGTCGACGGGTACGCCGTCGACGCTGATGGAGCCCGTCGTCGGCTCGTAGAGGCGCAGGAGCAGCTTCACGATGGTCGACTTGCCGGCGCCGGTGGCGCCGACGATGGCGTGGGTCTCCCCGGGGGCGATGTCGAGGTCGAAGCCTCGGAGCACGTCGGCCCCGTCGCCATAGGCGAATCGCACCGCCTCGCAGCGCACTGCGCCGGCGACGGGCTCGACCAGCTGTCGGGTGCCGGGCTGGATCGACGGCTCCACCTCGAGCAGGCCGAAGATCCGACGACAGGAGGCCATGGCCCGCTGGTAGAGGTCGAGCGTCTCCCCGAGCCGGGTGAGGGGCCACAGCAGGCGCTGGGTCATGTAGACGAGCAAGGAGAAGAGGCCGACGTCGAGGTCGCCACGCAGCGCCGCCCGGCCGCCGACGATCAGCGTCATGGTGAAGCCGGCCAGGATGGCCATGCGGATCAGCGGGATGAAGGCGCTGGAGTAGCGGATGGCCTCGCCGTTGGCGTCGCTGTAGGCCTGGCTGCCGACGGCGACGCGCTCCACCTCGCGCTCCTCCGAGGTGAACGCCTTGATGGTGGTGATCCCCCCCAGGTTGTTGGTCAGGGTGTCGGCGATGCGCCCGGCGGCCGCCCGCACGGCGTCGTAGCGCACCTCCAGCGAACGCTGGTAGCGGAGCGAGCCGAGCACGATCACCGGCACGGGGAGGAAGGCGAGCACCGCGATCGGCGGGGAGATGACGGCGAAGGCCAAGCCGACCAGCAGCACGTTGGTGACGGTGAGGATCACCTCGTTGGCGCCGAGGTCCAGGAACCGCTCCAGCTGGTTGACATCGTCGTTGAGCACGGCCATCAGCCCGCCGGACGAGCGGTCCTCGAAGTAGGCCAGCTCGAGGCTCTGCACGTGGCGGTAGGCATCCATGCGGATGTCGTGCTCGATGTCCTGGGCCAGGTTCCGCCAGGTGAGGTCGGCGACGTAGTCGGTGACGGACTCGGCGATCCAGACGATGACCGTGACGATGGCCAGGATGGTGAGCTGGTCGAAGCGATCCTCCACGCCGAAGAGGCGCCCGACGAAGGACCGCTCGGTGTTGACCACGACGTCGACGGCGGCGCCGATCAGCAGCTCGGGGGCGACGTCGCAGATCTTGTTCAGGATCGAGAAGACGGTCGCCAGGACCACCCGGGGGCGGTGGCGCCCGGCGTGGGCCCACAGCTGGCGCAACGGAGGCACCGACGACCGGGGCACCGCGTTGCTGTCGGCGACGGGGGCGTCCACGGGCGCCGACCCTACGGCGGAGTGCCGCCCGGCCCCACGTCGTTACCGGGCGCCCGGCCGCCGTCGGGTCGGGGGCTTGTCGGTGGCGTCGTCGATCACCTGGGCGACGAGCGGGAGCACTCGGTGGCGCACCTGCTCGCTGAGGGCGATCTGGGTGGTCGTTCGGCCGATGCCAGGCACCTCGAGCACTCGGCCGAGCACGTGCTGCAGGTGGGCGTTGGTGCGGGCCACGACGCGGCAGTGGAGGTCGCCGGGGCCGGTGGTGGCATGGGCCTCGAGCACCTCCGGTATCGACCGGAGGTGGGCGATGACGTCCTCGAGCCGTCCTTGGGCGATCTCCAGGGTGACGAAGGCGAGCACCTCGTAGCCCATCGCGTGCAGGTCGAGGTCCGGGTCGAAGCCGCTGATGATGCCGCGCTTCTGGAGCTTGTCCAGGCGGGCCTGTACCGTTCCCCGGGCCACGCCGAGCTGGCGGGCCAGCTCCATCACCCCAGCTCGGGGCGTCTCACACATGGCTTGGATGAGCCTGGCGTCAAGAACGTCGATCCCACTGGGCAACATGAGCAGGCTGTCTAGCACATCTCCGCCCGTTCTGAGCAAGGTGTGCAACGAACACTGGCTTGCTTGACCTGATCGACGACAACGGCTTCGCTGAGGGCTGCAACCCGTACAACCCGCAGGGGGAACGTTCATGAGCACGGCCACCGTCGCCAGCATGGAAGCCTTCCGGGACCGGGTGGACGAGGTCGTGGCCCAGCACCCGGTCGTGTCGGACAACCGCTACACCGCCTGGTTCGCGGCGGGCGAGGCCACCCGAGGTGAGGTGCGGCACCTCACGGTGCAGTTCTCCGTCTTCAGCCACCTCTTCGTGGAAGCGCAGCTGCGCAAGGTCATCAACGCCGCCGATCTCGACACCTACCGCAGCGGCAAGGAGATCCTCCTCAACGAGCTCGGTGTCGTGTTCAAGGCCGACCGGTCGGCCACGGCGGACGGCGCCGACCCCGAGCTGGTGGCCACGGAGGGCACCGTCGACGGCGGCCGCTTCCGGTTCGGCGCCGCCCACTTCGAGTGGCTTCTCCGCTTCGCCGCCCCTCTCGGGCTCGGGTTCGACGACATCGGCAAGCGACGCCACGGCACGTCGGCGACGCTGTTCTTCTGCGACGAGCTCCTCGAGGTGTACGGCGCCGAAGACGCCTCGGTCGCCGAGGGCGCCAGCTACGCCGTCGAGCACTGGGCCGCCGCCGGCTTCTGGAAGGAGCTCATCGCCGGGCTCGAAGCCTTCAAGGCGCGCGAGTGCGTTGGGCTTCCGCTCGCCTTCTGGACCTGGCACGACAAGGTGGAGGACCAGCACGCCGCCCACACCGACGACGAGCTGGTGGAAGCGCACGGCCAACCGTGGTTCGACGAGGACCGCTTCCTCGCCGGGGCGACCCGCATGCTCGATGGGGTGCAGGTGTTCTGGGACGGCCTCTGGGCCGACCGCCAGGCCCGGGTGGAGCGATGACCGCCCTCCCCACCGCCCCCACCCTCGGCGGCATCGATCACCTCGAGTGGTGGGTGGGCAACGCCCGCGCCTTCACCGGCTTCCTGGCCGCCGCCTTCGGCTTCGAGGTCGTCGCCTACGCCGGCCCCGAGACCGGCCGCCGCGATCGCGTCAGCTACCTCCTCCAACAGGGTCGCGTGCGCTTCATGGTGTCGGGGGCGCTCCACCCCGAGAGCCCCATCGCCGACCACGTGCGGACCCACGGCGACGGCATCCGCGACATCTGCTTCCTCGTCGACGACGTCACATCGGCCTATGACGCAGCTCGCGCTCGTGGAGCCACCGCCGAGCGGGAGCCGGCCAAGGACGAGGATGCCCACGGCGTCATCCACCACGCCGCCATCCGCGTCTACGGCGACACCGTGCACACCTTCCTCGACCGGTCGGCCTACACGGGGCCCTTCGCCCCGCAGTTCGAGCCGAGCGATCTCATCCGGCCCGTCGGACCCGACGTTGGCATCACCCGCTTCGACCATGTCGTCGCCAACGTCGAGCAGGGCCACCTCGAGGAGTGGGTGGGCTACTACGAGGACGTGCTCGGGTTCGACCAGCTGACCCACTTCAGCGACGATCAGATCACCACCGAGTACTCCGCCCTGATGTCCACCGTGGTGTGGAACCACGACAAGGTGGTGCTGCCGATCAACGAGCCGGCCGACGGCCGCCGGAAGAGCCAGATCGAGGAGTACCTCGACTTCTACGGCGCCCCCGGCGTGCAGCACATCGCTCTGCACACCCCCGACATCGTGGAGTCGGTGCGGGCGCTGCGAGCACGCGGCGTCCGCTTCATGGACGTGCCATCTGAGTACTACGACGAAGCCCGGGCCCGGCTCGTCGGCGTCGAGCTCCCGTGGGAGGCGCTGGCCGGCCTCGGCATCCTCGTGGACCGGGACCAGGACGGCTACCTGCTGCAGATCTTCACCGAGACGCTCACCGACCGGCCGACCGTCTTCTTCGAGGTCATCCAACGAGAGGGCGCCAAGGGGTTCGGCGAGGGCAACTTCAAGGCGCTGTTCGAGTCGATCGAGCGGGCCCAGGCCCGACGCGGCAACCTGTGACGTGACTTCGACGGCGACAAAGAGCGTCGCCGCCGAGCGACACGGCGACGCCTGCGGCGCCACGATCTGACAAGGAACGACAAGATGGACGGGGTACCGCAGTGGGTGCGAGGGGTCACGAGCCGCCAGGCCCATGTCGGCCTGCCGCCTGGCACCGTGGAGGAGGAGCACGGCCGCTCCGGCTTCTACGGTCCCGCCAGCCACCTCTACCGCCTGCACGCGCCGACGGACTGGACCGACGTGGAGGGCCCGGGCATCCACCACGCCTACGACACCCGGCGCCTCGCCGGCCGGGACGAGCTCTGGCCCACCCTGCTCCTGGGCAACGATGAGCTCTCCATCGCCTGGCACCGGTACGAGGAGGGTCGGGCGGAGTTCCTGCGGGACGCCGACGGCGACGAGCTGTTCTTCGTCCACGCCGGGTCCGGGCGCCTGCGCACGGAGTACGGCCCTCTCGACTACCGCACCGGCGACTACCTCGTGGTGCCGCGCGGCACGACCTACCGCTTCGAGCCGGCCGCGCCCACGGACCTGCTCGTCGTGGAGGCCTGCGGGTCGCGCTTCCAGCTGCCGGACAAGGGGCTGCTCGGCCGCCACGCCCTGTTCGATCCAGCCCTCATCGAGGTACCCGAGGCCGAGGCGGTGGAGGAGGACGGGGAGTTCACCGTCGTGGTGAAGCGCCTCGGCCAGGACACCCGGATCACCTACGACTTCCATCCCTGCGACGTGATCGGCTGGAAGGGAGACGTCGCCCCGATGCGGATCAACGTCGAGGACTTCCGCCCGGTCACCTCGGCGCGCTACCACCTGCCACCCTCGGCCCACACGACCTTCGTGGCCGACGGCTTTGTGGTCTGCACGTTCGCCCCGCGCCCCTTGGAGGAGGACCCCGACGCTCTGCGCCTGCCGTTCTTCCACCGCAACGTGGACTACGACGAGGTGATCCTCTACCACCGGGGTGAGTTCTTCTCTCGCGCCGGCATCGACGAGGGGATGCTCACCTGGCACCCGCACGGCCTGCACCACGGCCCGCAGCCCGGGGCTCGTGCCCGGGATGCGGCGGCGGCGGCCGCCCCCGGCGGCGAGCGTCGCATGGCCGACGAGGTGGCGGTCATGATCGATGCCCGCCATGCGCTCAGCGCCGGCGAGGCGGTCAAGGACCTCGACGTCGAGGGCTATGCCCGATCGTGGTCGCCTGACGCGTGAGGCTGGCCCGCTACCGCTCCGGGCGGGACGGCGCCGAGTGGGTCGGCCTGGTCACCGACCAGCTGGTCACCCCGCTGGCCGACGGGGCAGGGTGCGCCGGTCAGGACCGGCTGCTGGCGGTGGCCATGGGCCGGCCGTCCGTGCCGGCCGCCATCGGCGACCCGGAGCCGATCGATCGGGTGCGGCTGCTCAGCCCCGTGCCCGAGCCCCCGTCGATCCGAGACTTCTACGCCTTCGAGGCCCACGTGGCGACGGCTCGCCGCAGCCGCGGGCTGGAGATGGAGCCCGATTGGTACGAGCTGCCGGTCTTCTACTTCTCCAACCCTGCCGCGGTGCTCGGCCCCGATGACGAGGTGGCGGTGCCACGTGGCACGGTCGAGCTCGACTACGAGCTGGAGGTGGCCGCGGTGATCGGCGTGGACTGCGCCGATGTGGTGCCGGCGGACTGGCTGGAGGTGGTGGCGGGGTTCACGGTCATGAACGACTGGTCGGCCCGCGACCTGCAGCGCCGGGAGATGGCGCTGGGCCTCGGGCCGGCCAAGGGCAAGGACTTCGCCACCTCCCTCGGACCCGTGCTGGTCACCCCTGAGGAGCTCCTCGATGAGCACGGCGTGCCTCGGGCGACGATGGTGACGCACGTCAACGGTGAGGAGTGGAGCCGGGGGGAGCTCGCCGAGCTGCACTTTGGCTGGGGAGCGCTGTTGGCCCATGCCTCCCGCTCGACGCGCCTGCGCCGGGGCGACGTCATCGGCTCGGGCACCGTGGGCACCGGCTGCATCCTCGAGCTCGGGCTCGTGCACGGGCGGGCCCGCTACCCGTATCTCGTCGCCGGTGACGTGGTGACGCTCGGCATCGAGGGCATCGGTTCGCTCACGAACCGTGTCGGCCACCGCGATCGTGGGCAGACTGGACCCATGTCTGACACGAGCGACCGCCCCGAGACGCCCCCCACCGAGCTGCGCGAGGAGGTCGAGGAGGAGCTGGAGGAGCTGGCCGACGAGGCGGCGTCCGAGGAGCGGGATCGCATGGCCGAGCGAGATGCCAAGGGCGTCGATGAGCCCAACGACGAGGTCAACCAGTCCAGCTGACGGCTTCGGACACGAACGGCTCGGCTGCTATCGTCGCCGCGCACGGGCCGTTAGCTCAGTTGGCTAGAGCACCTGCATGACGCGCAGGGGGTCGGGGGTTCGAATCCCTCACGGCCCACCCGTAAAGGTCCTGCTCAGAGGGGGTTTTGGGAACCTCCCCTCGGGTCAGAGGGACGCTAGGGGAGCCATGTGGGGAGCCATTCAGGACGAATGGCTCCCCCTGCTCGCTCACCCGAGGAGGCGGTCCATGGGTCCGGCAGCGGCGTCGACCGTGGGGCCGATGGCGTGCCGGTAGACCTGCGCGGTCATGCGGGTGCCGTCGTGGCCGAGGGTGTCGGCGATGAGCTCGAGCGGCACACCGGCGGCCGAGAGCAGAGACGCGGCGGAATGGCGCAGCTCGTAGGGCGTCCACCGGCCCAGGTCGGCGCGGTCGCAGAGGCGTTGGAAGTCGCGGCGCAGGTTCGACGGGTCGACCGGAGTGCCCAACGGGGCTGTGAACACGAGGCCCGGCCACTCCGTCGACCACAGCGGGCCGAAGGCGAGCCGCTCGGCGACCTGCTGGGCCCGGTGGGTCTTGAGGGCCTGGTGGACCACCTCGGGTATGCGGAGCGAGCGACGCGCCCTTGGCGTCTTGAGTCCACCGATCCGTAGCCGGTTGTTCTCCCTCTTGAGGGTTTGCCGGATGTGGACGATGCCGGCCTCGAGGTCGACGCAATCCCACGCCAGGCCAGTCAACTCACCCGGGCGCAGGCCAAGGGCCAAGCCGACGACGACGAGAGGCTCGAGGCGGTCCCCCTTGGCGGCATCGAGGAGCTGGCGGGTTCCGGCGCACACCCCCGGGGGCCGTGTCGCGTCTCAGGCGGCGGTGTTCATGCGTCGGAGCTGGCGGCGTCCCCGATCGGACAGACCTGCCCAGACGCCGACAAGTAGCGGGCCGCCATCGACAGCGAAGGCGGCGCACTCAGCCGCCACGGCGCATCCGGCGCACACCTCCCGGGCCGGGTCCAACGGCTCACCACGGCCAGGGAACCACCTCGCCGTGCCCTGACCCCTGCAAGCCGCATCGGCCTGCCATGCCGGCCGGTGGACGAGCTCGGCCACGAGGCCGCCGACGTCGAGGAGGTCGCCCGGGTCGACGTTGCACCAGGGCTCGTCAGGATCGCTGCACGTGTCGACGGGCTGCCACTGCACAGCCCAGACAGTACCCCGATCGTCAACTTCCGTTGATGCCGCGGGCGGCTCTTGTTGTCGTCAGCGCATTCGTTGTCGCCGGGTCTGGCATAACGCGATCCGGGGAAGCCGAGGGTCGGGACCGCAGCTCCGGGAGCTCGCACACCCGTTGGGGTCGGAAAGGACCGTCTTGTCCATCTGGAAGCTCTTGCCCGCAAGGGTGCATGGCGTCGCCGATTTCGGTAGCGGCGCCGCTCTGATCCTCGTCGCACTCATCGTGGGCGGCTCGGACCGCGCAGTGGGAACCGGGGTCGTGTTAGGCGGCGTCCTCATCTTCATCAGCTTGCTCACCGACTACCCGCTCGGCGTGATCAAGGTGATCCCGTTCGTGGTGCACTCAGCGGGTGACTACCTAGGCGCAGCGGCCTTGATAGCGGCGCCGTTCGTGCTCGGTTTCGCCGACAGTGACGGCGGCAAGGCAGCCTTCTACGTCGCCATGGGGGTCACGCTGGTGGCTGTCAGCCTGATCACGGACTACAGCGACCCGGATCGCCCGGCCGTCCGCCGTGCGGACCTTTCGAGGTGACAGCACCAGGCGGGGGCGGGGGAACCGGTCACTTGTCGGGCCAGTTCGGCCACCTCGCCCTACCCAGAGCCGACACGGCGTAGCGGACGTCCTCGGGGAGCAACGGGTGCCACCCTCCGACCGGTCGCCCGTTGGCCTTCCACCAGTCCTCGCACGCGTTGAGCCACGCCCGGTGGGCCGTGCTCCGACGCCACTGTCGCAGGCCATCCTCGTCCCGCATCCACCGCGGGCACTCCTCATCCGGCGCCGCCCAGAGGTCAGGCAACGGCCCAGCCGCGAGCTCAGCCGGAAGCACAGAGGCATCGGTCTCCGGCGGGCGGCGCTTCACGACACCGACCGGACGCCGTACACGCCACGAGCCCCGACACGGCGCTGAGGACGAGCACCAGCAGCCTGGTCGCCCTCCTCGCCAGACGGGAGCCGCAGAGCCGCCAGGAGCCGAGCCAGCGCAATCCTCTGCTGCCGGGCCTCCACCGCCGCAGGGTTCGCCTTGGCGCCTTGCGGACTCGTCACCACGGCGCCCTCGGTCTTGATGATGCCGTCGAGCTCGTCGAGCAGATCGACCGTGCGCACGGCCTCCCGCAGCACCGCCAGCTCGTGCTCCTCCAAGTCGTACACGTCGAGGACGGACCCCCATAGAGCGGCGCCGGCCTTGCCCGCCCCTGTCGGGGCGGGTGTCTTGGTCTTGGTCATGGTCGTTCCTTCCTGCATAGGTCAAGACGGTTCAGCTCCACCGGACAAGGGGCGCCCTCCCCAGCGGTCCGGAGCGGGCTGCATCAGATCGGAGGCACTCCCCACGGGGGGTGGGGGGTGGCGGTGGTCTCCAGGTCGGCACGGTCCCGGAGGCCACCGCCGTCGACCGGCGCGTCGGTGCAGCTCCATGCCTCCGCTGCTCCTGCGCTGCCCGTCGAGATCATCATGCGGCGTCGTCGTCGGGTGGTTGGTGTAGGCCGGCGACGTTGCCGAAGCGGGCCCGGCGTATGCGTTCGCTCATGCTCGGTGCTGGTGCTGGCATGGTGGTGCGGGTGCCGCCGTCGAAGCTGACCGGGGTGGGCTCGGGGTCGGTGTCGTCGGGGGGTGGTTCGGGGCGGAGGATTGCTCGTAGCCAGTCGGGGCGGGGCTTGCCGGTCATGCGCTGACCGCCGGGTTGAGGCGGGTGGCGAGGTGGTCGGCGAAGCGGGCCTGGCGTTCGGTAACGGTGGGCATCCACACGTCGGCGTCGTGCTGCGCGAACCAGACGAGCTTGGCGACGGTGTTGTCGGTAGGCCAGGGCAGGACACCGGGGCGGTAGCCGGCGGTGAGGGTGTCGAAGTTGCGGAGCTCGGCGAAGCGGCCACCCTCGTCGGCCGGAGGGCTGAACCCGGAGAGGGCGGTCTGGGCGTTGCGTAGCGCCAGGTATCGGGTGGCGACGTGATCGAACCTGAGCCGGGCCTGACGGACTGGCTCGGGTGCGCCGAGGAGCGCCCGGTGGTCGGTGCCGTGCCCGGCCAGGGCGGCGGCGAGATCGGTTGCTTCGGCCATCACCTCGCCGAGAACGGGGCGCAAGCTCTCGGTGATGAGCAGCTCGGCGGACCCGACGACGGCGTTCTCGAGGTTGTCCTCAAGCAGCTCCCGGGCCTGGTTGAGTGCCGCGTTGTAGGTGTCCCTCGCCCGCCGATTCTGTTCGGCCTGGGCGAGCTGGTCCGGGTTCGGAAACTTCTTCCCGGCCTTGGCGGCCTCGGTGATCTCATCGACGAGGGCGGCGTCGTGAGCGACGGCGGGGACCTTGGTCAGCCGTTCCTGTTCGGCGTCGAGACGGTCGAGCGCGGCCCTGGCGTCGGAGATGCGCTCCGGCAGGGTGTAGACGCCGGCCTCGGCTCCTGCGAAGACGTGGGCGAGCCGGCGTAGGGCCTTGGATCGGTACTGGGTGGTCATGGGGTGCTGCTCCTTCGGTTGGTGGATTTCAGGAGGTACTGGGTTCGGCGGCGGCGGCGGATACGACGACGCCGGCGGGTGTGGGAGCGGGCAGTCATCGGTTGGCGACCTCGAGGAGCACGTCGGCGTGGCACGGCCCATCGAGCGGGCAGTAGCAGGCGAGGTCATGGCCGGCGAGGTGTTCCCGAACGTCTTGCACGGTGAAGGAGAGACCGCCCTCGTCGAGGTCCTCGGCGAAGCGGCGCACGGCCTCGACCCGGCCGAGCTCCTTCCACGGGTGAGGGTTGGCCCAAGGGGTCGGCTTGGTGACCACGATGCAGCCCTCGGGGAGACGGGCACCCTTGAGGCGGGACCGTTGGTAGCGCCTCACGACAGCACCTCCTGGTTCCCGTTACCGGGTAACGCCTGGGAACCGTTCGAGCGCCAGTGTCGGAGTGCATCGGCCGCCCGCTGGTTGCGCCACCGCAGACGCTCACGAACATCCCTTACGGACGACGGCGGCGGGTCGAGGCTGTCGAGCGTGGCGAGGTCATCGGTGCTGACGTTCTCGGCCTTGGCGGCGTCGCCCAGCTCCGGGGCCATCACGGAGAACCGGATTGCCTCGGGCGAGTCCTCGATGATGAACAGCCCGGCCACCGACTCCCGTCCGCCCTCGGTCGGGCAAACACGCCGGAGTCCTCCGTGGCGGTCCTTGTTGACCGTGAGGTAGGCGCTGCCGCCCTTGCCGGGGGTGAAGGGCTCCTTGACCACGACTCGCATGGCGACGCCACCGATGGCGCGGCGCTTGGCGGCCGTGCCGGTTGGGCCGTTGAGCTTGTTCTCGGCGTTCTTCGGGAGGTGGTCGATGGCGATGACGCCGGCGCCGGCCACGGCGAGGGGCTTGAGGACGTTGCCGTGGGCGATGGTGAAGTCGTCCGGTGAGTTGCTCGAGAGGCCCAGCAGCGGGAGCAGCTCGCCGATGGAGTCCACGATCGCGAGGTGGGGTGCCCAATCGTGACTGGTGGTGTTCTCGACCACGGCGAGGAGGTGGAGTCGGTCCTCGGGCTCGACGTACCGGAAGCGCTCCTGGTTGCGTAGGACATCCTCGTGCACGTCCATGTCGAGGAACCGGGCCACCGTGGCGTTGATGCCGTTGTGGTCCAGGTCGAGGAACAGGACGTTCTTGCCGGCCTTCATGGCCGCAGCGGCGGCGGCCTCGGCGAGGAAGGTCTTGCCGGACTCGGGGTCGCCGAAGATGACGTTGACTTCGCCCTCGTAGAACAGGGCGTTGCCGTCGCTGCGGTACAGCAGGGTCGGCTTCGGGGCCTCCGGGATGGTGCCGTCGAGGAGGGCGCCCACGTCGGCGTAGAGGGCGTTACCGCGTTTCCCACCCTGGGGGGCGGTAACGGGTAACGCGTGCTGCGGGTCGTCGCCATTGAGGATCGCTACCTGCCGCGCAATGCGGTCGGTGGCGGTCATCGGTTGGCCTCCAACATCTCGGCGATAGCTGCACGCTCCACCTGTTCGCGTTCCAGAACACGACCGAGGGGCTCGGGGAGCAACCCGTCGAGCTGCGTGCGGACCAGATCGACGATGGCGCCCTGGCCGAGCGCCTCGACCTCGATGGCTTCGTGACCATGCCCGTTGCGGCCGTCGACCTTCCAGATCGGTTCGATCCCTCGATCGTCGGCCTGCTCCTGGGTCATTCCGAGCCGCAGCCAGTCGATCGATCGGCCCGCGGCGCGTTCCAGAACACCGCGGGTGTTGGACTCGATGTCGGCGCCCGACTTGTCGAGGTCGCCGAGGTAGAAGACCTGACGGTCGTTGTCCTCGAGGAGAGGGGCGATGTCGGTATGGAGGAAACCGCCAACCTGGCCGGCCGTGCCGGCGATCGGGCAGCAGTACGGGGCCACGAGCTGCTCGAGGACGCCCGCGGTTGCTCGTGACTCGCAGAGGATCATCGGCGGCGGAACATCCCGCCACGGGTTCAGCGTGGCCTCGGCCAGCCGCTCGAGCATGTAGTCGAAGACGCTGGCGGCGTGCGACCAGACCGCGACGTGGCGGGTCTCGTCCCTGATCCACGACCACGGGATGATCCCTGCTTCGCGGAGCAGCATGAGCGCATCACTGATGTCCTGACTGCCGGGAGGCCACCCCCGGCTCCGCCGCTTGTTCGAACCGGCCACGGGCTTGGTTGCCATCCCGCGTTGCTCCAGCTCGTAGAACACGAATCGGCCGTTCGTCGGGATGCCGCCGTTGCCGTGGTGCTCTAGGAGCAGGTCAAGAACCGCCCGTTGGGTGCGCCCCTTTTTCGTGCCGGGCGCTGACAGCAATCTGTCGATGGCGAGGTCCGCGGTGGCGGTCATCTAGACCACCTCCGCGAGGATCGGGGCGAACGCTGGGCAGTCGCAGGGACCGAAGCAACGGCAGCACCGGCCGCAAGGCTGAGAAGTGAACGACCGAGTGCAGCAGGCGGCGCGGCTATGCCGGCCGAACACAATTCGGGCGGTACTCTGGGTCTCGTCGATGCCGTCCAGCTCGATGCTTTGCACGAGGTCCGGGTCCCCACCACCCGGGCTTCGTCGCGTCGGGGGCGAGCTAGGCAGCGGCATCGGCGACCTTCCGACGACGCTCGGCCACGGCCTGCTTGACCGCGGCGAGGTCGGCCAGGCTGGTGCCGCCCGGAATCCGAGCCACGTCGATGCGCCCCTCGTCGTCGAGGAGCTCGAGGAGCTGGTCTCGGCCGAAGGTCTCGCCGCGCAAGGAGCGGGCGTACTCGGTCAGGTCATCCTCGAGGACCATACGGGTCTTGCCGACGATGACGTAGCGGAGCCGGCCGGCGGCCATCTCCTCGTAGACGAATGAGACGGAGCGGTCGAGCCGTGCGGCGCACGTCCTCGGCTTGTTGGCGAGTTGTCCTTCCATGCGGTTCCCCTTGGTCGCTATCCCGTCGCTGTGGACGGCTAAGCCCTACTCTGAGGGGGTGACCTACACGAGCGGTAAACCGACCCCCGAGGCAGTCAAGGTTCTGCTGTCGGTGCGCAAGAGGGCCGGGGGGAACTTGGGCAACATGCGAGGTTCGCTGATCGACGAGATCGAGGACGGCCTGATCCACGGCGAGGTCGACGTAGAGCGCTACGTCGAGCAGGTGAAGATGCACAGGAAGATGAATGCCAAGCTCGGGGCGGAGGGCACTCGACGGGTGGCGCCGTTGTGGGGCCAGCGGGCGGCGGCCATGCGGCGCCTGTTCGCACAAGAGGCGACCGACTGGGACGAGGTCGCTGCGTGGCGGTCGCGGGTGCTCGGCGAGGAGCTCCTAGAGCTGGGTGACCTGGCCGCTTGGGTTGAGGGTCGAGCGGAAGAGCAGGGCAACTGCGCGCGCTACGAGTGTCGGCTCGAGCACCCGCCCGCGGTGCCCGGGTCCGAGGCGTGGGGCGATTATCTGCCGTGGGCGTTCGACGGCCCGGGGGAGGTGGTACGCGTCGATATTGCCGTGCTCTCTGTGGGGGTCCCGGGCGGGGTCTGCCGGGTGGAGACGGAGCCGTGCGGTCAGCTCGACGACCTCCGGCTTCTCGCGGAGCGGCTGGCGAAGGCGTACCGCTGGGACAGGGCGCAGGCGGCGGCTTTCGTGCTCACGGGTTGGCCGCCACCGCCGTCCGTTGTGCAGTTCACGGCGGAGCCGTACCGAAACGCTGGGCCGACTGTGACCATCGAGGCGCACGCGGAGGCTGACCCCGCCGTAGTGCTGCGAGCGTTCCGGGAGGCCCGGGCGCAGCTGGTGGGCCCTCGGGTTCGACCGCCGAGCGAACGGGCCAGCCGGCTCGCCCTGTTCTGTGCTGAGCGCCCGGGGAAGGGCTGGCCGAGTCTCTTCCGTGCGTGGCAGCGCACCCATGCCGAGGAGACCTACGCGGACCTCCGCACGTTCAGGAGGGCCGCTCAGGCTGCGGTGGCACGGGTCCGGTACGGGCCTCCCCATCGGTGAGGGGAGCCATGTGGGGAGCCATTCAGGGTCGGAAGGGGGTGGATTGGCTCGGACGCTGGTGGACTAGAAACCCCTTATGACCTGGGGTTTTGTGGAATCTGGTGGACGCTGCTGGATGGCTTGGAGTGCATGACGCGCAGGGGGTCGGGGGTTCGAATCCCTCACGGCCCACCCGAGACGTTCCGCGAACGCGCGACCCGGTGCGGGTAGCGTCCTGGCGCCATGGCTGACCCGACGCTCGTGCTCGTGGACGCCGGCATGGCCGCTGGCTTCCGGTTGGCCAAGCCATCCCTCGGGCAGCTCCACCAGGCACTGGTCCACCTGCACAGCCAGCACCCTGAGGCGCGAGTGGCCGTCCTCGGTGACCCGGCCCTGAAGTGGGACGTGACCACTGCGGAGGGGCCGCTGTTCGAGGGAGACATCGTCGCCGGCGCCCTCGTCTGCGCCCCGGCCGGTGCCCTCGACGGGATGGCAGGGTTCCTCGCCCGGGCCGCCGCCAAGGCCCTGACCCAGGGCTACCAGGTGGTGGCCTTCACCGACCGGGCCATCCCCGAGGTGGCGTTGGGTCGGCTCCGCAACGAGGGCGGCCGCTGGCTGTGGGACCTCGATGCCACCCGCACGCTCGACGCCGGCCAGGTCGGCCCGCCGCTGCCCGCCAGCCGCCGGCGGCGCCGCACCCGCTAGCCATGCGACGCATGCTCGCCGCCCTCGTCATCGTCGTCGTGGCGCTGGCGGCGCCCGTCACCCCGGCCGTCGCCCAGGACCCCACCACCACGACGTCGATCGTCGAGCTTCCGCCCGACGGCATCGTGCCGAAGCCGAACTCGGGGGAGGCGCCTTCGGACGCCGGTGATCGCGGAGGCGCGCTGCAGCTGGGCATCATGGCCGTGGTGACGGTGGCGATCGGCGGCGCCGTGCTCGCATTGGTGCGCCAGTC
>Ga0183260_10000435_pt1 | contig 35322 bp, 25 predicted proteins | sample AntDrymUQ4972206_2_FD_129768 | JGI IMG/M metagenome (GOLD analysis project Ga0183260, IMG submission 129768) | Polar desert sand microbial communities from Dry Valleys, Antarctica - metaG UQ497 (22.06) (version 2) (version 2) | ecosystem: Environmental > Terrestrial > Soil > Desert | place...
GCGGCCCGACGGGGCCGGGGAGCGGGCGGTGCCCCGTTCCCGGCCAGCGGGTCCTTCCTGACGGTCGAGGACGGGGGACCGATGGCGGCCTGGAAGCCCGGGTCCCACGATCGGACCGGCACCTCGGTCGCCGTGAGCCCGAGTCGGTGCTCGACGTCTTGGAGCATGGCGGCCACCGCGGCTGCCGTCTGGGGCCGGCTCGACGGGTTCTTGGCCAGCGCCGTTCGGAGCACCCGCTCCAGCTCCGGTGGCACGTCGGCCCGGCCGAGCGGGGGCACCGGCTCGGTGGTCACCCGGCGGAGGAAGGGGAGCATCCCCTCGCCGGCCTGCTCATCGAAGGGCGGCCGCCCGACCAGCAGCGTCCACAGGGCAGAGCCCAACCCGTAGACGTCGCCGGCCGGCGTGGGGTCGGCTCCCTCCAGCACCTCGGGGGCGGCGTAGGCGATGCTGAACGCCTGGGTGAACGCTGCCTGGCGGTGCTCGGCCACCACGGCGATGCCGAAGTCGGCCAGCGCCGGCTCGCCCGAGCCGGTCACCAGGAAGTTCTCCGGCTTCACGTCGCGGTGGAGGACGCCGGCCCCGTGGGCGGCGTCGAGGGCCCCTGCCACCTTGACGCCGATGCGCAGGACCTCCTCAGGGGCCAGCGGGCCCTGGAGTCGGATGCGGTCGGCCAGGGACCCCTGCCCGCACAGCTCCATGGCCAGCCAGGGCCGGCCGTCGGGGGCGACGCCGGCGTCGTGCAGGGTGACGATGTTCGGGTGGTAGGACAGCGCTCCCGCCGCCTGGCACTCGCGGCGGAAGCGCTCGGCGGCCTTCGGCTCGGAGAGGTCGACATTCAGCACCTTGAGGGCGATCTCCCGCCCCAGGGCGTCCTGACAGGCCCGGTAGACGACCGAGAAGCCGCCGACGCCGATCCGGGTGAGCTCGCTGAACCCGGGGATGGCCGGTGGCCCTCCTGCCGAGACCTCCGGTCGTGCCGCGGGGCGCCGCCGCCGGAACGGCCGCCACGCCATCAGCTTCGGCTCCGGCGCAGGAGCGGGCGCGGGTCGATGGCGGCCCGAGCCCGGTCGCCGAGGCTGCCCGTGCTCTGCAGGGCCCGCGTGAGCTGCTCAGCCGCGGTCCACGCTCCCTCCCCATGCGAGGGGTCGAGGGAGCCCGGCGGGGCGGCGATCGCCATCGTGGCCAGCGAGCCGATCTCGTGCACCGGAGGCGCCACCGCCGGCCCCAGCCGGCCGCTGGTGCGGTCGACCACGTCCCGGCTGGTGGCCGTCCGGTCGCGAGCGACCCCTCGTTCGGCCAACCGGTCGAGGGCCTCGGCCCATGCCCCGAGGACGCGCTGGGCGGGATCGACCGAGGCCTTCCGCCGCCGCCGCCGCCGGCGAGCCTTCAGGCCCATCGGGCCCAGCAGGAGGAGCACCGTCCCGCCGAACGCGCCGCCCAGGCCGAGTGCCCACCGGAGGAGCCGTGCCCGACGGGGAGACGCCGCCGGATCCCCGTGACCGGGGCCCGTACCGGTGGGCGAGGGCCCGCTCTGGTCGGCCGCCACCTTCTTCGCCAGGTCGGCCGGCGAGTCCACGGGCACCGCCACCTCGGGCCGAGCCGGGTCGCTACGGTCCACCGGGGTGGGCTCGAACGGCACCCAGCCGAAGCCGCGCAGCGCCACCTCGGGCCAGGCGTGCAGGTCGCCGCGGCGCAAGATGCGGGAGCCGCCGGCCGGGAACGGGGCGAAGCCGACGACCACCCGGCTGGCGTAGCCGAGCGTGCGGGCGAGAAGGGCGAAGGCGGCCGCGAACTCGGCCGAGCTGGGGGCCACCCGCCGGTCGGGGGCGATGAACCGGGCCAGCTGGGCCACGCTCTGGCCCCCGGCCTCGGCGTCCTGGATGGCGTAGCCATCGGTGAAGTAGCTCTGGAGGCCGGCGAGGCGGGCGAAGTCGCTGCCCACGGCGCTGGCCACCGCCGCCTGCGCCGCAGCCGAGAACTCGGGCGGCAGCCCCGGAGGCAGCGTCCGGTAGGGCTCGAGCGCCCCGCCCGTGTCGGCCATGGCGTTGGCCAGGCCGGAGGGATCGACCCGCGGGACGAGCGAGGTGGCGCGGTAGCGCTGCTCGGGGTGGAGGGGCTGGCGGGCCGTGGCCAGGAGCGTGCCCTGGTTGGCGTCGTGCAGCACGGGCATCCCCTGCAGGCGCACAGGCCGGTCGGCGACGGCCAACCACGGCGTGCTCAGGCCCTTCACCACCACGTCCTGGTCGAGCACGACCGTGCTCGGGCCGCCGGCCGGGGTTCGAGGCAGGTGCTCGCCGGCCACCCGGTACTGGCTGGTCGCACTCCAGGTCGAGCCGTCGTAGCGGTCCAGGGCCACCAGCCGTAGGTACACCGCCACCGCGCCGCCGGGCGAGCTCGTCGTGATCTGCGCCATCTCCGGATCCCGCTGCCGCCGGGCCGACCTGACCATCGACAGCGGGTTGTCGACGTCCGAGGCGGCCGGGACGACCTCCCGCAGAGAGCGCGGGTCGAAGGGTCGATCCCGGGCCGCGAGGGCGGCGGGAACGGCTCCTCCGGCCAGGACCGCAACAGCCGTGGCCACGAAGACGGCCGGCAGCATGGGGACGGTGAACGGAAGCCGCACGCCGCCCCGGCGGGGGCGCTCGAAGCCGGCGTCCGCCCGCACCCCGCCGAGGACCACCAGCGCGGTGACGCCGGCACAGGCTGCGACGAAGGTGGGGCGGCCCACGTTGTCGCCCTCCAGCAGCCGGGCCGCCAGCGCGCCGCCGGCCACGGGCACGATCGGGAGGAACACTGACGTGGCTCGGATGACCGCCTGGGAGGCGGCCGCCGAGGTGGCCCAGACGAGCGCGGTGAGCGGCACGACCACCGCCGGGGTCGGATCGGCGGGCATCGTGGTCGAGAGCACCTGGCTCCAGCCGCTGGTGAGGCCGTCGAGCAACGCCGACGGTCCTGCTCCGCCGACGAGTGCCACCCCGACGAGGGCGCCGGCCACCTGCGCGACGGCCGACCACCGGACGCCCAGCGGTCGGCTTGCCCTGGCCAGGATGGCTGGCACGGCCACGGCCACGAGGAGCGCCACCTGCATGCGGTGGCCCGACACCAGCTCGGTGACGCCGTACGCCACGCCGGCCGAGGCCACCGCCGCCAACCCCAGCTGGGAGAGCTCCTGCCCGCCGCTCACCTCCCGACCACCCGGTTCCACAACCCGACCGCTTCCACTGCGGTGAGCGCGTCGATGGTGCGCACGCCGGGCAGGACGCGGGTGGGGCGCTGGCGGCAGTCCGCTCGCAGGCTGATCAGCGTCACCGACCCGAACCGGCGGCACAGGCCCGACACCGCCCGCAGGTCCTCCTCCTGGATCGAGCCGGTGATCACCACCGCCGCGTCATCCTGGCCGACCCTGCTGAGCGAGCCGAGCGCCGTGACGAGCGACCCGGAAGGGTCCGGCTCGAGGGTGGCGAGGCGGTCGAGGAAGGCCGTGGCGTCGCGTGAAGCCCGACGACTGCCGAGATCCGGGCCAGCGGAGGTGACCAGCCGGGTCGGGAAGCGCAGCGCGATGGCGGCTCGCAGCACCGACGCGGCGACGTCCATCGCCTCCTCGAAGGCGTCCTCATCGAGCACCCAGACTCGGGTGTCGATCACCACGGTCGTCTCGGTCTGGCTGGTGTCGACGTGCTGGCGCACCATCAGCGTCCCGGTGCGGGCCGTCGTCCGCCAGTGCACGTGGCGCAGGTCGTCGCCCGTGACGTACTCGCGCAGGGCGTGGAAGGTGATGCTCCCCTGGGGGGCGCTGTCGGTCGTCGGGCCGTCGAGCGAGCGGGCTCGTCCCGAGGGCAGCGTGGCCAGGGCATGCGTCCTGGGGTGCACCACGAGGGTGCGCTCCCCGCCGGTCACGCTCTCACCCCGGGCCAGGCCGAACGGGCCGGCCCGCTCGATGCGCAGCGGACCGACGGGAACGATCCCGCGGCGCTGGGTGGGAAGCCCGTAGGTCGTGGCGCGGGTGGCCCTGCCCCCGACGCGCGGCAGCCGGACGACGACCGTCGAGCCGCCGACCCGGTCGTGGGCTACGAGGCCCGGGCTCGGGCGGCCGCTCTGGTTGGTCACGCTGATCAGGCCCAGCGCCGCCTCGCCCCGCTCGACCCGCTCCGGTTCGATCTGACGGTCGACGGCGAGGCGCACCCGGCCGACCGACAGGGCGGCGGAGATGGCCACCATGGCGAGCAGGGCGCCGCCGAGCACGCCGATCTCCCGGTAGCGCAGCGCCACCGACGCCAGGGTGAGGCAGGCGCCGCCGGTGGCGAGGGCCCACCCCGAGGTGGTGAGGCGGGGCATCGCTCAGCCGGCGAGCTGCTGGGGCACCGCGACGGAGCGGAGCACCTGCTCGACCAGCTGGGCCTGGGTCCGTCCCTGCAGCTCGGCCTCCGGCGACGGGAGGATCCGGTGGGCTAGCACTGATACGGCCAGGTCCTGGACGTCCTCGGGCGTGACGAACACCCGACCCTGGGCGGCGGCCCAGGCCCGGGAGGCCCGGAGCAGGGCAAGGCTGGCCCGAGGGCTGCAGCCGAGGCGGATCCCGGGGGTGGCCCGGGTCCCCGACACCACCCGGATGAGGTACTCCTGCACCGGATCGCTCACGTAGACCTCGGCGGCCGCGTCGATCAGCCTGGACACCTCGGCCGCCGACATCACCGGCTCCAGCTGGTCGACCACCTCGCCCTTGCGCTGGGTGGAGAGGATGCTCATCTCGGCCGCCAGGTCGGGATAGCCGACGGTCGCTCTGATCAGGAAGCGATCGAGCTGGGCCTCCGGCAGGGCGTAGGTGCCGTCCATGTCGATGGGGTTCTGGGTGGCGATGACCATGAACGGCCGGGGGACCGGGTGGGCGATGGAGTCCACGGTCACCCGGTTCTCCTCCATCACCTCCAGCAGCGCGCTCTGGGTCTTGGGGGAGGCCCGGTTGATCTCGTCGGCCACCACGAGGTTGGCGAAGATGCCACCGGGGTGAAAGCCGAACTCCTGGGTGGCCTGGTTCCAGATCGTCACGCCGGTGACGTCGGAGGGGAGCAGGTCAGGGGTGAACTGGATCCGGTGCCAGCTGGCGTCGATGGAGGCGGCGATGGCACGGGCCAGGCTGGTCTTGCCCACACCGGGCACGTCCTCGATGAGGAGGTGGCCTTCCGCCAGCAAGCAGGTCAGCGCCAGCCGCACCACCTCGGGCTTGCCCTTGATGGCGCGTTCGATATTCGCCTCCAGCCGGGCGAACCCGGCGGCGAAGTGGTTTGGGGTGAGCGTCATGCGCGGGGCCTCTTCATCTCGTGGTGGTTCGGCGGGGGCCCTGGCTATCGGCCGTGGAACTCGGCGCCGCCAATGGCGAACACGCCGCCATCACCGGCGACGAGCCAGTACCCGTCGCCCGCCGGCGTGGCCGCCATCGCGACGACCGGCTGGTTGGGGGTGATGCCCTGATCGGGCAGGGAGCCCTTCGGGGGGTAGCCGGCGCCGCCAAAGGCGAACACGCCACCGTCCCCGGCGACGAGCCAGTACCCCGTCGCCGTCGTCGCCGCCACGCCGACGACGGGCCGGTTCGGGCGAATGCCCCGGTCGGGGAGCGAGCCCCGGTAGGCGGCGTCACCGAAGGCGAACACCCCGCCGTCACCGCCGGCCAGCCAGTACCCCCTGCCGGTTGGGGTGGCCGCGATCCCGACGACCGGAGCACTGAGCGGCTTCCCCGCCAACGAGCCGTTGAGGAGGGAGGGGGCATCACCAAAGGCGAACACCCCGCCGTCACCGGCGGCCAGCCAGTACCCACCGCCGCTGGGAGAGGCTGCCATCCCGACAACGGGAGCGTTCAGGCGCTGATCCCCCTCCGAGCCCTTGAACTGCGAGCCGTAGGTGAACACGCCTCCGTCACCGGCCACGAGCCAGTAGCCGGTCCCCTTCGGATCAGCCGCCATGCCGACGACCGGGCTGTTGAGGCGCTGGCCGGCGGCCGATCCCGAGAAGACGGCGTCGCCGAAGCAGGAGACCGCGCCCCGAGCGTCCACCCGCCAGTAGCCGCCGCCCGTCCGGGTGCGAGCGATGCCCACGGCGGTGTCCGTCCTGTCGCACGTGCTCACCGGGATCTTGGTGCTGTCGGGGCTGCGGCCAAAGGCGTTGACGGCATAGGCGTGGACGGTGTACTTGGTCGAGAAGGCGAGCCCCCCGACGGTGATGCTCGTGCACCCCCCGGCTGTCTCGCTTCCGTTCACCACCAGCACGCACCGGCTGGGGGCGCCGTTGTCGCTGACGGTGAACGTGCCGGTGATCTCGCGCTCACCGGTGCGGGCGGCCTTCGTCAGGGTGAGGGTCGGCACGCCGGCCGGGGTGACGTTGCGGGGCTGGCTCCACGGGCCCGGGCCGGCGTCGGTGGTCACGGTCCGCACCCACGCAGCGTAGGGGGTGGCGTTGGTCAGGTTGCCCACGTCGATGGGCGAGGTGGTCCCGGCCACCGGGGTGCTCCCGGGCGGGGGTGTGGCGGAGGTGCCGGCGGCCGCCACCACCTCGTAGCGGGCGACGGGGCGACCGTTGCCTTCGCTCTGCGAGGGGGCGAACTGGGCCCGCAGCCCACCGCTCCGGGCGTCCACGCTGAAGCCGCCGGGCGGCGTCGGCGGCCCGAAGGGCACGGCGGCGGGCGAGGGGGCCGAGGCGTCGCCGGCGGCTCCGTTGGTGGCGACGGCCCGCACGGTGAACGTGTAGGCGGTCCCGTTCACCAGCTTCTCGACGGTGGCGGTGGTGGCCGGGCCGGCCCCGGCCGTGGTCGTGGCCGTGGTCGTGGCCGTGGTCGAGCCATCCGACCCGGTGATGACGTACCGGTCGATGGTGGTGCCGTTGGCGGGCGCCGCCGACCAGGACAGGTCGATCTTCCCGTTCTGGGGCGCCGCCCGAACGGGGCCGACGGCGCCGGGGACCTGGCTGTGCGGCGTGACGCCGGGGAAGCTCGCCGCTGCGCTCGATCCCGACGGGTTCACGGCCCGGATGCGGAACACGACCGGTACCTCGTCGTCGGCCGGCAGGGTGGCCGTCAAGGTCCCGGCCGGGAGCTGGGCGTCGCCGCGGGGGCCGCTCACGACGTAGCCCGTCGCCGCGCCGCTGACCGGCGGCTGCCACGCCAGGCTCACCTGGCTCCGGCCGGCCGTGGCGGCCAGGTTCACCGGCGGCCCAAGGGCCCGGGGAGCAACCGTCACCAGCGCTCCTGGCCCCTGGCCCGAGCCCGCGGAGCGGTCGACCGGCTGTGGTCGCGGGGAGGGCGGCGGAGGGTCGGCCGAGGCATCCGCCGGCGCTGGCACCGGCAGGTACTTGTCGATCGTCTGGACGTTGCCCTCACGGTCCACCTCGACCGCCTTGGACCCGTCCGGGGCGTTGATCACGACGGCCCCGTCCTTGACCTGCACGTCGAGCGGGCCCGCCCGCTCCGCCACGGCGACGACCGACTGGGTGCCGGGACGGTCGGCGTCGATGACCAGCACCTCACCCCGCTGGGGGTCGGGCACGATCAGCTTGTTCCCGGCCTGGAGCGGGGGCCCGAGCTCCTGGACCGAACGGCCGGGCAGCGAGACGGGCACCGTGCTGCCGGTGTCGACGTGGATGCGGATCACCTCGCCTCTGGCCCGGTCCAGGCCGGCCAGGTGGTTGCCGGTGGCCTCGCCCTGCACGGCGGCGAACTCCAGCGGCCCCGGGTAGGAGAGCGGCCGGGTGGCGGCACCGGGCGCCAGGCGGTAGATGACGGTGGTGTCGGTCCTGCGCACCACCCCCAGGGCCGAGCCGTTGAACACGGTCACGTCCAACGCAGCGCCTGCGGGGGCCAGGTTCGCCGGCGCTCCCGCCGCACCGACCACCCGCCCGCTCTGGCGCTGGGCGTCGATGGGCACGATCGCGCCCCGTGAGGGCACCGGGGCCCACAGGCGCCCGTCGCCGTCGACCGCCGCGGTCCCCTCGATCGGTCCGTCGGTGCGGGCCGGCGCCCCCGGGGTGGCCCCGGTGGTGTCGATCGGTGTCACCGTCCCGGCCGGGCGGTCCAGGGCGAACACCTGGCCACCGCCGGCGACGAGGTCAGTGCCGCTGTCCAGCAGCAGCGCCCGGCTGGCCTTGCCGCTCGCCTCGGACAGGTCGATGACGGTGCCCGCCCCCGTCTGGCGGTTGCGGGCCACGGTCACCCCTCCGGTGTTCACGATGTCGTAGGCGCCGGCGTCGAGCGGCAGGGCGAAGTCGACCTTGCCGGACCCAAGGTCGACGTGGTGCAGCTGCCGCTTGGCCGACGAGTGGACGAACAGCCCACCGTTGCGGAAGCGGACGAGCCGGTCTCGGTTCCCCTGTCCGAGCAGGGCGACCAGTCCCACCGCGGTCACGGCGAGCGCCACCCCGAGAGCGACGTAGCCCGTCGAGCCCCGTCGAACCATCCTCAAGCATCCCCCGAGCAGAAGCGCAGCGACGAGATGGTCTCGCGATAGGTTTGGTGCAGCCGAGGAGCATCCCGGCCGGCGCAGGTGCCATGGACCTGGACCAGGTCCTTCACGGGCGCATCGGGAGCAGACGGGGCGAACAGGGTGACCTGGATCTGGAAGAGCGTCGTCTTCGCCACCGGCTCCACGAACGCGAACTCCTGCCAGCGAGCGGGCTGGCCGCCGACCTGGCCGTGCCAGTCGCCGGCCAGCTTCACGTCGCCCGTCGCCGTGCGGATCTCCCGCAGGAGCAGGTCAGCGATCGGTCCCAGCTCGGTGTCCGCCAGCTCCCGCTGGGCCATCACGGTGATGCTGGGGCGGAAGGTGCCGGGTGCGTGCGGGCTGCCGACGGCGAGCAGCACCCCCGACAGCGGGACCACCTCCCAGCCGTCCGGCGCGTCAAGGGAGAACGCCGGCAAGGCTGGTGACAACCTGCTCGGATACGCTGCTGTTCCCACCGGTTGTGGTCCTTCGCTTCCTAGCGCCGTCCAGGTCTCCTGCCATTCCAGCACGTCGCCGACCCGCCGTGGGCGGGCGAGTGGGCGGGGGCGGGGGCGGGGAGGATCGTCACTTCTCGGCGTCCGCCAGCCCGAGGAGCGCCCCGAGCTGCGATGCGCTGCGGAGCGGAGGTGCGGACGGCCCCGAGCCGTCGAGGCGGAGCGCGTGATCACGACCGATCCCTGGCCGCCAGCCGAGGGCTTCGATCCCCGTGCGCTCGGCCATGTCGTCGCCCAGGTAGTCCTCACCGGTGTCGCGGGACTTGAGCGCCTGACGGACCAGCATGGCCCCGCCGCCCAGGAAGCCCCCGACGAGGAAACGGGGGTCCATGGCCTCTGCGCCGATGTTCGCCAGCACCTCGGCGGGGCCGGGGTCGGGCCCGGCCGGGACCGTGGCCATCGGCTCGACGCGCCCACCCCCGACGACCGGGCCGGCCGAGGCGGCATCGGGTGCGACCCCGGCCGTCGCCCCGCTCCCGGGGCCGGCGCCGGCCCCGTCGCCCCCGGGAGCGCTCATTGCACCGTCCTCGCCTGACGTCACGCTGGCCCAGCCGTCCTCGGGCATCGCCGCCGGCGTCCAGCCGGCGAACGCCGGGTCACGATCGTCCCAGCCCGTGATCGCTGTCCCCTCGGTGGGGCCACCGGCGCTCGACGGGTCTGAGCTGCCGGCGTCACCGGACGGGCCTGGAGTGCCGACGTCCCCGCCGCTCCCGGCGTCGCTGCCGCCGGGATCCACGGGTGTGCCGTCGCTGGCGTCGGTACTGCCGCCGGCGTCGGTGCTGCCGCTGGCGTCGGTGCTGCCGCTGGCGTCGGTGCTGCCGCCGGCGTCGGTGCTGCCGCCGGCATCGGTACCGCCGCCGCCGCCGGCGCCCTGCTCGCCGGAGCTGCCCGCGGCTCCACCGCCTGAGGGGTCGCCGGACCCACCGCCGTCCGTCTTGCTCGCATCCGGGCCCACGGCGCCGGCGAGGCCACTCGTGGTGCGCTGTTCATCGGCCTGGCGGCGCAACGCCAGAGCCAGCTCGGCCAGGACATCGGAGGCGGCGCGCAGGCGGGGCGCTGACTTCGACCGCCACGTGTCCAGGAACCGGGCCGAATCCGGTCCGCTCCACCGGTTCTTCTCGACGAGGGACGTGATCACCTCCTGGCTGCGGCGCAAGCGATCAGCGACCGTGCGGAACGTCGAGCTCAGCTGGTCGAGCTGGTCGGGGTCGGCACCGACGCCCGTCATGGTCGAGCCACCTGGAGGAGGGTGGCGGTGTCGGTCTCGACCAGGAAGCCTCGACCCGCCGGGAAGCGCAGGACCGACGAGGCCGTGAGGCGGACGTCGAACATGTCGCTGTCATCGGGCAAGGAAGGCTGGAGGAGGATGGCCCGCTTGGCCTGGCGGAGCTCGCCGATGGGCGAGCCACCGTAGGAGGAGCGCACCTTGCGCGCCTCGTCGGCGGCGATGACGTGGACGGGTGTGCGCCGGTCGCCGAGCAGCTCCACGAGCACGTCGTCGAGGATGTCGTTCATGTCGCTGAGGTCGTCGACCACCACGATGGCAGCCCCCGGCTTGCCCCCGGCGAGCTCGTCACGCAGCGCTTCGAGCAGCTCGAGTGAGGCGTCGGCGGTCTCCGCCACCTTCGTCCACGGAGCGGCGTCGAGCAGCTCTGATGTGCGGGGCGTGCACAGGTACAGCGGCGGCGACCAGGGCTGGGCGGCCGTCGCCGCCGCCAGGGTGGCCAGGGTCTTCGTGCGGCCAGAACGTCGTGGTCCGCAGACGAGCAGGTGCTCGTGCAGCACGTTGATGTGCACCGGAGCGAGGAGCACCCCGTCGAGCCCGACGACCACCGAGCCCCTCGACGGGGCTTGGCCCGGTTCGGCCAGGTCGGCGAGGTTCACCTCGAGCGGGATGCGCGCCACCCCGGGGGCCCGCTCGGCCCCGGCGCGGGCCCGGGCCAGCGCGGCCAGCGCGGTGGCCTGGCCGTCGCCCTCGGGATCGCCGAGCAGGGCCAGGTGCCCTTCGAAGGCGCCGATCCAGCACCGCCCCGGCGGCGCATCGAGGGCGAGGGAATCGCCCCGCAGGTTGAGGTTGGACAGCTCGTCGGTGCTGCTCTGGCGCAGGACCACGACGGTCGAGATGAGGCCGAAGATGGCGCTGCGGATGCCGGCACGCCGATCTGCCGTCATGACGAAGTGGACGCCGGCGGCTCGGCCCTCGGCGATGAGCTGGGGCAGCACCTCGGTCAGCTCGCCCCTGTCGATGCGCTCGAAGGCGGCGTCGAAGCTCTGGACGCCGTCGAGCAGGACGACGATGCGCCGCTCGCTGCGATCCTCCGAGCGGCGGTGGTAGTCGGTGAGGTCGGACACACCGGCGGCTGCGAACCGGTGGGCCCGTCGCGTGATCGTGTCCCGCAACGTCGCGAAGAGGCGGACGATGCCCTCACCGTCGTCACCGGCGATGACGGCGCCGACGTGGGGCAGCTCGGCCAGCATCGACAGTCCTCGGCCCGCGAAGTCCATGGCGTAGACGTCCATCGACTCGCCGCCCTGCAGGGTGATCGCCGCGGCGATGGTGCGGAGAAGCGCCGTCTTCCCCGAACGAAGCGTGCCGACGACCAGCACGCTCCCGGTGCGGGCCAGGTCGAGCACCGCGGGGCGCTGCAGCTGCCGATCCGGGTCATCGATGGTGCCGATGAGCACGCAGCCGTCGTCCACCGGCTCCGAGGCGTCGACCAGGTCCTGCAGTGGCAGGAGCGCGGGGAGCGGGTCGAGCCAGGGGCGGTGCGCGGGCGGCAGGTTGAGCTGCTCGGCGGTCGCGCTCGTGATGGTGACGATGCGCTGCAGGTCGGTCGGATCGTCGGCTTGGGCGTCGCCGACGTCCTTGGCCTCCTCGGCGACCGGCGGAGCCTTGACCTCCGGCATCGGCAAGGGCCTGACGCCCTCGGTGCTGAAGGTGCCGACCTCGACGGAGATGGCGCGCTTGGTCAAGCTCGTGCGCCCGCCGACATAGCCGGCCTGGAAGGCACGGATCTCCTTGGGGCCGGCCCGGTAGACGCCACGGCCCGGGGTGTTGCGGCTGATGTGGGCGGCGGTCGGCACGCCGATGACATCGGTGCTCTCGTCGTCGTCGGCGACGCGCAGGGCGATGCGGAGGTTGGTGTTGGCCCGGATGTTGTCGGTGATCACACCGGCCGGGCGCTGGGTGGCGAGCAGCAGGTGCATGCCGAGGCTGCGTCCCCGTTGAGCGAGGTCGACGACGCCGGCGACGAACTCCGGGACCTCCTTGGCCAGGGCGGCGAACTCGTCGACGATGATGAGCAGGTTCGCCGGGGTGTCCGGACGGTTCAGCTCCTCGTGGGCGATGAGGTCCTTCGCTCCTGCCGCCTCGAGCAGGTGCTCCCGCCGGCGGATCTCGGCGTTGAGCGAGATCAGGACCCGCCTGACCTCCTGGGTGTTCAGGTCGGTGACGAGGCCGACGCTGTGCGGCAGGTCCCGGCACTCCTTGAAGGCGGCCCCTCCCTTGTAGTCGACGAGGAGGAAGTTGACCCGCTTCGGAGAGTGGGTGAGCGCCAGCGCCGAGATGTAGCTCTGCAGCAGCTCGGACTTGCCGGCGCCCGTCGTCCCGGCGACGAGGGCGTGGGGTCCGTCGACGCGCATGTCGAGCCGCAGCGCGGCGCCGGCCATCTGCCCGAAGACGGCCACAAGGCTCACGCTCTCGGCCCACCGCTCGGCGACCAGCGTCGTGTCGGTCATGACCTGGGGGCCGCCGAGGACCTCGACCAGGCCCACCCGATCGGGGATGTCGGCTTCGTCCTCGACGGGCGCGCTGATGTCGACGATCGGTGCGAGCGACCGGGCGACGGACTGGGCGTCGTGGACGGAGAGGCCCTCCAGGGTGACGTGGTGGATGACCTCACCCGTGGCGGCGTGGCCGACGGTCGAGGTGTCCGCTGTGGCGCCGGCGACGATGACGACTCCGCAGGCCCGGGGGAGCACGTTGTGGGACGAGCCGACGAACACGACGTGGATGCCGGCGGCTGGGCCCAAGTCGTACAGCTCGGCCAGGCGGGCCGGGTCGATGGGGGCGGCGCCGTCGACGACCACCAGCAGGCGGTGGCGCTGGGCGACGACGCCCGAGTCGTCGGCCCGCTCGGCGCTGGCGGCCCGCTCCCGAGCGAGCTGGGTGAGCCGCTCGACCAGGGCCACGGCGGTGTCCGGGTGGGTGGCGATGCGGTCGCCTGCGAGCGGTGAGCTGGCCGAACGGGTGTGCGGCAGCCACTTCAGCCAGTCCCACACCTGGACCGAGCTCGGGGCGACGATGGCGGCGATCGTGAGGTTGGCCGGGGAGTGCAGCGCGGCGGCCTGCGCCACGAGCGATCGGGCCAGGGACATCGCCGACTCCGCGCCGGCGATACCCACGTGACCGGCGTGGAGGAGGTCGGCCGTGACCGGCAGGCCGGGCAGCGTGCGGGTGCGCTCGAGCTGGGCGAGGAGCCGCTTCCGGTCCCGGTGCCGGCCACCGCTCGCCACCACCGCCGTCACCAGTGATGGCAGCTGGGCCGAGCCGATGCGCAGTGACAGGACGTCAACGTGCGACGCCCCGCGCTCCCACAGTCGGAGGTCACGCCGCGGCGCCCACCCGGCGAGCTCGGTGATGGCGGGGCTGCCCCCGTGGCGACGGCGCACCTCCTCCTCCTGGAGGGTGGCCTGCTGGGCGACCGTCTCCGCCACCACCACCTCGTGGTCCTCCATGGCCGCGGCGTGTTCTCGGGCCTGCTGGCGCCGGTTCTCGAACGTCGAGGCGAAGATCAGCAGCGGCGACATGAGCATGAAGGCCAGGAACAGGAGGCTGTTGGTGGCCAGGGCGAGGCCGGCACCGACGACGACGGGGATGAGCGCCGACATCCACGGGATGGGAGGCTGGGCAGGCTTGGTGGGCGGCGCCGGGTACTCGAGGACGACCTCGCTGAAGGGGGCGTAGATGCGAGGGGTGGGGTTGAAGGGGACGCTCAGGCTGGCGTGGGCCGAGGCCTCGTCGACCCGACCCACCACGAGCTCGGTGTCACCGATCGTGAACGACTGGCCGGGCTCGATGCGAAGGCTGCCCTCGATCACCCGGCCGTCGATCTCGATGCCGTTGGTGCTGCCGGCGTCGGCCACCTCGATCGTGTCGCTCACCCGGAGGAGGGCGTGCACCCGGGAGATCGTCGGGTCGGCGAGGACGAGGTCGGCGAAGCCCCGGTCCCGCCCGATGCGGCTCTCCCCCGGTGCCACCCGCAGGACCCGCCCCCGGTCAGGACCCGACAGGACCGTCAGCGTCGCCACCGCCCGGGGCGGCCGGCTCCCGCCGACCTCCTCGACGATGGAGATCACATCGCCGTCGTGGATGTCGGCGGCGATCAGGCGCTCCGACCGTGGGATGGGCCGCCCGGACCGCGACGCCACCCGCAGGGTCGGCGTCGTGCGGCTCGCGCCCTGGCGCGGGCCGGTCCCGGAACGGCGCAGCTGGGACACGATGCTGTCCACCACCAAGCCGATCTCGGCCTCGGCCGGGCAGTCGATGGCGAGGTCGTGGAGGCGGCGACCTTCGGCGAGCGAGACGAGGAGCACGTGCGTGGCTAGCGGCCCGACGCGGCCCGCTGCTCCTTTGCGTGGCGCTTGAGCTCGCGGGCGTTCGTCCGGAGCAGGTCGACCGTTCGACGGATGGACACCTGGTGCTCGCTGGTCCACTCCTTCTCGAAGCGGGTGCGATCGGGACCGACCCACTCCGTCGACCTCAGCTGGGAGGTGACCTGGCGGATGGCCTGGTCCAGCTTCTGGGCCTCGGCGTCCATGCGGCTGGCGACGCGCTCCATCTCCTCGGGGTCGAGGCCGAGGAATCCTTCGGGCATTGGGAGCTCCTTCGCTGTCGGGTGCGGGCGGGTTTGGCGGTGGTTGCGGCTCAGCCGAGGCGGAGGCTGCGGAAGATGGTGCGGAGCTGGGAGACCTCGTCGACGGCCCGGGCCGCTGCGCAGGTGGCGTGGACCTGCACGAGGTCCTGCAGCCCGGCCCGAGGCTTGGTGAGGACGACCGCCTGGACCTGGAAGAGGGTTCCGGCGCTCGGATCGGTGAAGGCGTACTCGGCCACCCGGGCGTCGTGGCCGTCGAGCTCACCGGCGAAGCGGTCGGCCTCCTCGAGGTCGGGGTAGGTGGCGTGCAGCTGGTCCAGCAACCGCGCCTCGAGCGCGGCGAGGTCCACGCCTTCGAGCAGGCGCTGGGCTGAGATAGTGATGTTCGAGCGGAACGAGCCGCCGTCGCTGGGAGCTCCGGCGGCGAGCAGCACGTCGGGGGCGGCCATCGGCGACCAGCCGTCGGGGACGTCGATGGAGATGGACGGCAGCGGGGGTGCGAGGTCGCTCGGGTAGGAGAGCGTGGTCATCGGAGCCACCCGCCGATCTTGGAGATGCCGCTGCCGACGCTCTTGACGGTGTCCTTCGGGGAGACGCTCACATCGAAGCTGACGCTGCCTCCGAGGCCGAGGGTCGCACCGATGTTCGCCTTGACACGAACCTTGTCGAGCCCCGCGTCGATGTCGCCGGACGCTTCGGCACCCAGCCCGTACCGCACGGAGGCGCCTCCCGTGGCGGTGACGCCCCCGCCACCGAGTGACACGCTCGTCTCGGCCTTGCCGCCGACGAAGGCGCCCACCGAGCCTCCGGCGGCCAGCCCCGTCGGGCCGACGCCGAACCGCCCGTCCACCGTGGCGTCGGCGCCGACGCTGGCGCTCGAGGTGTTGGCCAGGGTCAAGCCGTAGGCCGACAGGGACCCGGTGGCCTGGACGGCCACGAGGTTGGCGGCCGCGCTGGCGCCGCCCTTCGCCTGCAGGCCGTCCCGACCGATCGTCACCTCGCCGTCGGCGCCCGCCTTGGCTTGGAGGAGGTCGACCGAGGCATCGCCCGTGCCGGCGAGCGGGCCCGTCTGGAACTCTCCCGACGTCTCGGCCCGAGCGACGTGGGCCTCGGCGCCGACCTCACCTCGAGCGAGGGTGACATCGGCGTCCAGCCGCCGCTCCGCCGCCTTTGCCGTCGCCTCGTCGTCCTGGTCGCCGTACTTCCTGTCGAGAAGCGTGGCGGGGTCGAGCTTCCGCTCGAACAGCGGGTCGCCGCTGTCGCCCCGCCCGACGTCGACGCTGGTCAGGAAGCCGCCGCCGGATGAGGTGGTGGATCCGGGGCCGAACACGCCGACCGCCAGGCCGCCACCACCGGCGCCCGAGGCCCGGTGCTGCTCGGCGGCTTGCCGGTCGAGGTCCTTGCTGGCGGCCTGGAGCCCGGTGGCGGCCAGGACGAGCCTGGCCCCCTGGCCGCCCTGCCAGGCGGTGCAGAACCGCTCGGCCGCCCACCCCCGCCAGAGGAGGCCGGCCACCATGGCCGAGAGCGCATGCTCGGCCTCGCGCAGCGCCGCCGCCTGCCGGTCGAAGGTCCTGGCCAGCTGCTGGAGCTGCTCGGGATCGGCCCCGTGGGTGGTCGTCATGTCGGGTCGCTCCGTGGCGTTTGGTGTGGGTGCAAGGGCTGGCCGGAGCGCCGGGAGGGGCGCTCCGACCGGCCCGCACGTGGCGGCTAGCGGCCGGAGGTGGTCTCCTGCTCACGGGCGTTGCGCTCCATGTCCGAAGCCGTCTTGTTGAGCATCTCTACGCACTTGGTGACCTGGGTCTTGTGGGTGTTCCACTCGGCGACGAACTTCTCCTTGTCCGGGCCCTTCCACTCGGCGTTGGTGATCTTGTTTCCGATGTTGTTGACCTTGCTCTGCAGCTCAGCGGCCTCGCGCTTGACTTCCTTCGCGACACCCTTGACCTGTTCGATGTTCATGCCGAGCATGCCTGCCATGTGGTTCTCCTGTTCACTCGGACCGCCCCGTCTGGGCCGCCGCTTCGAGGCCGAACTCTACGGATGACCTGGACGGGAGGGAAGGGGAACCGAACGATGGTTCGGATGGGGTGGCCAGCACGATCTAGCGTGGCCCGGGGTGGGCAGACGGTGACGGGGGAGCGACCCTCCGAGGGTTCGGTGCGAGAGCGGATCCTCGACGGTGCGCTGCGCCTGCTGGCCGCAGCCGGGCCGGCCGAGCTCCTTGGCTTCATCGGGCCGAAGCGGGCGGCGGCGGCGGCCGGGGCCTCCGTCGGCGGCCTCTACCACCACTGGCGGGAGGGGGCGCCGGCCTTCGCCGCTGACCTCGTGCGGCGGACGCGGCAGGCGTCGGCGGACGCCTTCACCCGGGCCATGGCCGAGGCCGAGGGCTTCGACGACCTCGCGGCGCGCCTCGTGGTGGCCGTGCGAGCCGCGCCGGGTGCAGCAGGCCTCGAGCTCGTGGCACCACAGGCGGGAGCGGTCGCCCCGGCCATGGCGCAGCTCTTGGAGCGGGCCGGTCGGACGCCCCGGCCGCCGTGGACCGTCGACCGCATCTCCACGCTGTTGGCTGCCCTCGCCGTTGGGGTCGTCGCTGTCGAGCAAGAGCCCGACGCCCTCCTGAACGATGCCGTGCGCGTGGTCCTGCTGTCCACCAGCGCGACCGAAGACGACCCTCGCGCCTTCAACGTCGCCCTCGCCGCCTTGGACCAGACCACGCCGGCCCTCCCGCGCTCGACCGGGTGGTCGGTCGCGGATCGCATCCCGGGCGTCCGCCTCGGCCTGGCCCGGCGCCCGCCAGTGGCGTCACCAAGCGAACCGCGGCCACCGCCGGAGGATCCTCCCGCCTGACGGCGAGCGCTTGCCGACCGAAGCTGGGGCGCATCGGCACCAGGATCAGGACAGCCAGGTGACCTGGATGTTCTCGAAGATCGTGTCGTCGTTCGGGTTGTGCCTGAGCACGACCTCGATCACGCCGCCACCGGTGGTGGCACCGCGCAGGTTCGTCGCGATGGTGGCACTGGAGCCGCTCGCCGATGCCTGCGCCGCCTGGCCGAGGAAGGTGTCGACCTTCGCAGCGTCGAGGCCCAGCACCGGAGCGTGCTCGCGAAGCTCGGGCTCCCGCTCGGCTCGGCCGACGACGACGAGCTGCACCACGAGCTGGGCCACCTCCCCATCCGCCGGCTCGCTGTCGAGAACGACGTCACGGGCCCGGACGACCACGTCGCCCCCCTCCGTCACGAGGGTGGCGGTGAACGGCGGCTCGGTCGCCTTCCCGATGACGGTCGTGCGGGAGCCGGGCCGCAGGCCGACCTCGTCGCGGGTCGGTCGGCGGGTGACGTCGAAGCGTGTGCCACCCTCCGGGGCGGGGGTGTTGAGCACCTGGGGGTTCTCGTCCATCTGGTCCGTCCTTCTGGTGGCGGCGGTCGAGGAGCAGCTGCCGGCGAGCACGGCGGCTGTGAGGAGGGCGAGGAGGCGGCCCCGGGTCACGGGGGCGTGCGGATCTCGACCGAGGTGTCCCAATCGGTCAGCAGGTCCACGAACAGGTCGTCCACCCGGTTGGCCAGACGTGCTTCCTCGGCCCGCTGGGCGACCGTGGACCCCGTCAGGATGGGGCCGACCCGACCGTCCTCGAGGAGCTCCTGGTAGGCCGGCAGCGTGTCCTGCTCGATGAGGCGCCACCGGTCGTCGAAGTTGGCGATGTTGCCCGCCGGCAGGGGGGTCTCGACCGTGCCCACGACCTGCACCGGCAGACCGACCGAGACACTGGGGATCTCCTGTCCGAAGATGCTCTCCGGCGTGCCGATGGTGGCGGGGGTGCTGACCGACAGCGTCAGCGGGTCGATGTCGGCGTAGCTGCCGGCCCCTTCGATGGTCGGGCGGCCGGTGGCGGTCATGAGGTAGGTCATGGCCTGGCCGATCGGCGGGTCGTGGTTGAGCATGCGCTGGTACTCGTCGTCGATGACCGTGGTCTGCTCGCGCAGCAGGAGCAGGCGGTTGCCCTCGGCCAGGGCGGCGGCGTCACCCCCGCGGCCACGCTCGATGAGCTCCCAGGCGTGCACCGTCCGGTCGTCGAGCACCCCGCTGTCGCGGAGCTCGCGGATGGCGGGCAGGCCGCCGCTGAGGAAGGCCTCGTGCTGGGTCGCCTGGTCGATGAAGATCTGCTGCTGCATGTCAAGCAGGGTGGTCTCGAAGAAGGCCAGCTCCTCCTCGCTGGCGCCGGCCAGCGCCCGAAAGGCGGCGATCTGCTGCTCGGTACCCGGCGGCAGGATCGCCCCCAGCTTCTCCGCCTCCTCGAGTCGGTCGGCCAGCGAGCCGGCGATGGTGCGGAAGTCGCTCAGGTCCTCGAAACCCGCCTGGAACGACGGCCCGATGAGCGCCGCCATGCCGGCCCACTGCAGCTCCGGGTGGTCGAGGTACAGCTGGCCGTAGTACTCGTAGACCTTCTCGATGGTGCCGCTGTTGGCGGCGAAGCCGAGCTCGGGCTTCCAGGTCGCCGGGTTGATGCCCGCGCGACGGAGCGCCTCGATGGTGTACGAGCTGGGGGCCGCAGGACCTGCGGCTCCGAAGAGCGGCGGGATGACGGTCTCGAGGAGGTCCATCACGATCCCGCCCTCAGCCCGGCTGGCGAACGCCTGCTGGGCCGCCTGCTCGCGCAGGGCGGCACCCTCGCGGCGCAGGAGGTCCACGAGGGGGCCGAGCTTGATGGCGAGGAAGTCGCGGCGGAGGCGGGTGGCCGAAGGGCCCGTCCAGTCGAGCCCGGCGATGACGCGTTGCAGGCGTTCGCGGCGCCGCTGCAGGTCGTCGCCTGCCTTCACCATCTCCTGGCCGAGTCGCATGAGCTCGACAGGATCCGACCCGACCATCCCCGACGCCACCGCACCAAACGTAGTCACCGCCTGTTGGCCGATGTCGCGAGGGGCCGGGCGGTTCGCGGCGGAGGCGAAGCCATGCCAGACGGCAGGTTCGTGGCCAGGATGTGCCTACTTCTGCTGGAACACCGTGACGTCGGTCCCGTTCTGGATCCGGGTTCCCGCAGGCACGCTCGTGGCGCAGGCGGCGTACGGGGGGACGTAGCAGTACCGATCTTCGCCGCCGCCGGCGCGGCCGCCCACGGCGCGTATGAGGTGGTACGCGTTCTGCAGCCCGTAGACGTCGGGCATGATCCCGGTGGCGGCCACGAAAGGCCCGTCGCCTGCGCTGTTGAAGGCGGCGACCTCCCAGCGGATCCACGAGAGGCAGGGCTCGGTCGCCCCCGTCGCCGTCGCCCTGACCGTCGTCTCTCCGGTGCTCGCCGTCACGGGACCGGCCCGGACCACCCCGGCGTTGTCGCAGTCCGAAGCGGAACCGAACGTGGTTCGTCGGAACTTGTAGCCGGTGATCTGCCCGCCCGTCGCCGCAGGCCGGCTCCAGGTCAGGTCGACGGCGATGGATCGATCGTCGCCGGTCGGCCTGGCGACGACGACGTTGCCCACCGCCCCCGGGAGCGTGATCGGCGGCGGAACGGGCTTCGGGGTGGGCCCTGGCGTCGGCGGAGGTGCGGCGGCGGAGGTGGTGGCGGTCGGTGCAAGAGGGCCTCCGGTCCCTGGCGGCACCGTGGCAGGGGGGGGCTCAGGGGTGGGCGTGCCGGGGGCCGTGGGCGGGGTGAAGCCTGCCAGGTCGGGGGGCGCGGTCTGGGCGGCGCCACCTTGGGTGGCCACGAAGTCGAGGAGCGCCCGGTAGGCGGTGGCCCGCTCGGCTTCGAGCACGGGTAGGTCGGCCGCCGTCACCGGCTGGGCCAGCGTGGCCCGGTAGGCCAGCGCCCGCTTCTCGCCCGGGGCCAGGGTCAGGTCCCAGGCCACGATCGGATCGTCCTTCAGGACCCGGACCGATGCCGGTTCGAAGGTGGCCGCCGCCGCCGAGGCGGCAACACCCTTGGGGATCACCTCGGCGTGGTAGCTGGTCACCGGCAGGCTGGTGGTGTTGACCACCTCGATGGCACTGGAGAACGAGGTGCCCTCGACCGTCCAGGTCCGCGTCGCCGCCAGCCCAGCCAGGCCGGCCTCGATCCCCGACGAGAGCTTGAGCCGCGGCGCCACCGCCGTGCTCGTCGGATCCGGCTGCCCGGCCGCGGTGCCAACCCCGTCGCCGCTGGCCACGAGGAGACCACCGACGAGGGCGACCAGCAGCACGACCCCGACCACGGGCAGCAGCACCAACGGACGGCGCCACCGGCGCCGCGTCACCATCGAGGCCCGGTCCAGGGACGACGGGTCACCGCTGCGCCGCCGGGTCACGGTCCGGTCGGAGTCGCTCAGCTGGGCCGCCGGCCGCAGCCGCTCGCGTGGCGAGCAGGACCGCAGCGACTCGGCCAGAACCCGGAGATCACCCGGGCGGGCCGCCGGGTCAGGGTGCAGGCAGGACGTGATCAGCTCCACCAGCTTCCCCCCCGCATCGGGCGCCGCCTCACCCAGCGGCGTGAACCGCCCCGTCCGGACCGCCTCCATGACCCCGAGGATGTGGGCGCCCCGGAACGGCAGCACACCGGCCAGCAGCTGATAGCCCATGACCCCGAGCGAGAACACATCCGCCGCCGACGTCACCTCCTCCTCACCCAGCAGCTCCGGCGCGGCATAGCCGATCGTGCCCAGCACCGCCCCGCTGCTCGTGACCCGCCCCGAACCCCCACCCAACGCCAGACCGAAGTCCGACAGGTACGGCTCCCCGTCAGCCGACAGCAACACGTTCGACGGCTTCACGTCCCGGTGCACCAGACCACGGTCGTGCATGGCCGCCAACGCCTCAGCCACCACAGCCAGGACCTGGGCGGCCTGGCCCCCGGTGAGCGTGCCGTCGCGCTCCAGGACCTGAGCCAGGCTCCCGCCCGCGCAGTAGGCCATGGCGTAGTACGGGAACCCCCCATCGTCGCCGACATCGAGCACGCTCACGATGTGCGGGTGCTGCAGCTCGGCCAACACCCGAGCCTCGTTCTTCAACCGGGCCGTCAAGGCCGCGTCATCGACCTGCATCACCTTCACCGCCACCAACCGACCGAGCGACGGCTGACGGGCCAGGTACACCACCCCCATCCCACCGCGACCGATCTCATCCAGGATGTCGAACTGCCCGATCCGCTCAGGAATGAGCCCGTACACCATCCGCCCCTCGTCGCCCCAGTCGGGGCCGCATCGTATCCGTCAGGCGTGTCTCGGGCCCGGCCCAGAGGTGGCTGGCGGGGGCAAGAAGGCGCAGCTGCCGTCTCTTGACCCTTCGCGGCAAGTCCGCCTCGCTGGCTCGGACCCACAGGCGAGCGGCTCACGTGTCAACGGTCCGGTGGACTTCATGATGGCAACCGCTCTGCCCGCTCGGCACTGGCAACAGAGCTGCCGTTCCGATCTCACGGCTTGCGGGTGAGCACGACGCTGCGATCAGGCCCAGCCGGTCGTGCCGTCACGTCGGTGAAGCCGGCGCAGTGGAGGAAAGACGGTCATCGTCCCTGCAGTCTGTGATGTCAGCCCTGCTCGTCTGGCAGCAACCCGCCACCCGGTTGTTGCTGCCCTACTTGACGGAGCCGGCCAGGAGGCCTGCGGTGAAGTAGCGCTGGAAGGCGACGAAGACGGTGAGGGGCACGACCATCGAGATGAACGAGGCGGCGCTGATGATGTCGATGTTGCCGCCGAAGAGGCGCAGCTGCTGCTGGATGGCCACCGTTATCGGTGCCGTGGAGGTCTCGGCGAAGACCAGCGCCACCAGCAGGTCGTTCCACACCCACAGGAACTGGAAGATGGACAGGCTGGCGATGGCCGGGAGGCCCAGCGGGAGCATGATCCGGGCGAAGATCCGCAGCTCGGAGGCGCCGTCGAGGCGGGCGGCCTCGGGCAGGTCCTTCGGGATGGAGGCGAAGAAGTTCCGCAGGAGGAAGATGGCGAACGGGAGGCCGAAGGCGATGTGGAACAGGACCACGCTCAGGATGGAGCCGAAGATCCCGATCCGCCCGTACAGCCGGGAAACCGGAACGAGCGCCATCTGGAGCGGCACCACGAGCAGGCCGACGACCAGGAGGAACAGCACGTCACGGCCCTTGAACTCGATCCAGGCAAAGGCGTAGGCCGCCAGGGCGCCGACGGCGACGACGCCGACGGCGGAGGGCACCGTGATCAGCACCGTGTTCCACAGGCTGGTCACGAAGCTGTCGTCCTCGACGATGCGGCGGAAGTTCTCCATCGTCAGCTGTGAGGGCCTGGTCAGCGCCTGCCACCACCCGCTGGTGGCGAACAGGGCGCGCGGCCGCAGGGCGGTGACCAGCAGGCCGACCGTGGGCACCAGCCACAGCAGGCCCAGGACGGCCATGGCCAGGTCCAGGGGCAGGCGCCGGAGGCGGTGGCCGCTGTGCGCCGTCATCCCCGCTCCCCCCGGAACCGGCGGACGTTGAAGACCATCACCGGCAGGACCAGCAGGAACAGGAACACGGCCACGGCCGAGCCCAGGCCCTGGTTGCGGGCCCCGAAGGCGGTCTGCCACATCTCCAGGGCGATCACGTTGGCGTCGTCCTGGACCGACTCGGGGGCGATGACGAGCACGATGTCGAACACCTTCAGGACGTAGATGACGAGGGTGATGAAGACCACGCCCAGCTCAGGGGCCAGGAGCGGCACCGTCACCCGCCGGAAGGTCTGCCACTCCCCCGCCCCGTCGACCCGGGCCGCCTCGAGCACCTCCCGGGGCAGGGCGGCCAGCCCGGCGGCCAGGACCATCATGGCGAAGCCGGCCCACACCCAGATGTAGGCCACCAGGATGGCCGGGGTGATCAGCGTGGGGCCGAGCCACTGCACGCCCTCGAACGGCGGGCGGAAGCTGGAGGCGGCAAGCTCGAGCGTGAAGGTGCCGTCGCCGACGTCGTCGATGCGGAACGAGCCGTCTCGGCCGGTCACCGCGCCCTTCCCGACCCGCCCGTCCGAGTCCCGCAGCTGGACCCGCACCCCGGGCAGGCCGAGCTCCCCGTCGTCGACCTGCCCCCGCTGGCCGCCACCGCCCGGGCGGAAGTCGCGGAAGACCACGCCCGTCACCTCGCTCCCCTGCGGGCTCGGCTGCGGCACCCCTGCGGGCCGGGCGTCCTCGGGGACCTGCTCCGGCGGAAGGCCCACCAGGCCCAGCGGGTAGGCCCGCCCCGCCACCACCGGCTCCTCCAGCGCCATCCCCTTCCCCGCCGGCCGCAGGCCCTGGGAGGGCGTGGCCCCCGCGTAGAGGCCGGGCGGGCTGACCACCCGGCGCACGGAGTCCACCGCGGCGTTGAGCACCCCCCGGTCGGGGGACTGCTCGTACACCACCCGCCAGATCACCCCGCCGGCCAGGAGGGAGATCGCCATGGGCATGAAGATCGCCGTCTTGAACGCCTTCTGGAAGGTGAGTCGCTCGGAGAGCACCGCGAAGACCAGCCCGAGGGCCGTGACCGCGGCCGGCACGACCGCCACCCAGACGACGTTGTTGCGGATGGCCCGCAGGGTGCGGCGGTTGGTGAACAGCTCCTCGTAGTTGTCGAGGCCGACCCAGCGCCCCCCGGCGGGCCCCTGGAAGCTGGCCAGGATCGTGGCGACGATCGGGTAGACGACGAGCGCGCCGAGGAGCAGCATCGCCGGGGCGAGGAAGACGGCAGCCACCGCAGGGCGAGCCCCGAGGTGGCTGCCGGACCGGCGCCGCCGCGGAGCCGCCGCTCCGGGGGGTGCCGGAACCGGCGTCTCGGCCACGCCGGCCGGTGGCGTCTCCGTCGTCACCCGACTACTTGAAGGCGGTGGCGGCCGCTTGCTCAAGCTGGGCGGCGATGCCGTCGACGTCAGCCGGGTTGTCGACGAACTGCTGCAGGAGCGCCCACTCGCCGCGCCCGGGGGTGCCGCCGAAGTCGGCCGGCGCCAGGTCGCTCATGTCGAACCGGAAGACGCTCGCCTGGGCCAGCGCCGTGGCGTTGCTCCGGGTGACGTCGTCCGGGTAGTCGGAGGCGTCGACGGCCTTGTTCGGCGACGAGAACCCACCGAGCTTGGCCCAGATCTCTGCTGCCTCGGCGGTCGCCAGGAACTTCACCAGCTCCTTCGCCTGCGGCGTGTCCTTGAGCATCACGACGGCGTCACCCCCACCGACGACGGCGGGGGCCGACGAGCCGATGGTCGGGAACGGGAAGGCGTTGTAGTCCTTCACCGGCTCGGCCTTCTGGGTAGCGGAGCCGGGCACGAAGTCGCCCTCGATCACCATGGCGCTCGTCGGCGGGGTGCGGAACACGTTGTCGACCGACTGCACGAACGGGGTCTGGGTGATGGACCCGGCGAAGAGAGACTTGTCGGAGACCAGCCGGCTCATCGTGCGCAGCGCCTCCTTCACCGTCGGGTCGGTCCAGGGGATCTCGTGACGGCTGAGGGCGTCGTACTTCTCGGCTCCCGCCTGCCGGATGTAGATGTTCTCGAAGACGTCGGTGAGGACCCAGCCGGCCGCGCCGCCCAGCGAGAAGGGGGTCACACCCGAATCCTTGACGGTCTTGGCCGTGGCCAGGAGCTCGTCATAGGTCTTGGGCGGGTTCACGCCGGCGTTGCGGAAGGCCGTGGTGTTGTACCAGACGAGCGACTTGTTGGCGCCCTTGAAGAACAGGCCGTAGAGGGTGCCCTCGACGCTGCCGAGCTCCTTCCAGTGCGGCGCGAAGCTCTGGTTGACGGCCTGGCCGACCAAGTCGTCGATCGGCTTCAGCACCTTCTGGCCGGCCAGGTCGCGGAGGAGCCCGGGCTGGGGGAGGACGGCGACGTCCGGCGGCGAGCCGCCCTCGAGGCGGGTTCGCAGGACGGTGGCGATGGTGTCACCGGTGGAGGTGAAGGTGACCTGGGTGCCCGTCTTGGCGGTGAAGGCGTCGAGCACCTGCTTGAAGCTGGCCTGCTCCTCTCCCGACCACACGGCGGCCACCTCCATGGTGCCGCCGACCCGGGTCAGCTCCTGGGACCGGGCAGTGCTGACGGTCGTGGGCTGGGTGGTCTCTCCGTCGGAGCCTCCGCAGCCGGCGGCCACGAGGACCAGCAGCGACACGATCGTCGCCAGGCGGATGGAGCGGATGGGATTCCTCATGTCTACGAACCTCCTCGGTAGATGGCTGATGCACTTTCGGGGTCGAACAGGTGAAGGGACCGGGTGTCGACCGCCACCCGTACCTGCTGGTCCTGCTTCACGTCTGAGCGCGGGCTGAAGCGGCCCACGAACGTCGTCGTCTCCTGCCCGAGACGTTCGAGGGCGATGTCGTCGCCGACATCGGCCGCCAGCTCCAGCGTCACCTCGGTGACCGCCGGGCGGGCGGCGACGTCGACGTGGACGACCACCTCTGAGCCCAGCGCCTCGGTCAGGCGCACCCGCCCGGTGATGGTCGGCCAGCCCTCGCCGGCAATCGACGGGTCCTCCAGGTCCTCCGGGCGGATGCCCAGCACCACCTCGCGACCGGTGAAGCCCTCGAGGGCGGGCCGCCGCCCCACCAGCTCGGCCGGCAGGGTGAGCCGGTGCTCGCCGAACCGGGCGATCAGCGACTCACCCTCCCGCTCGAGCCGCGCCGTCACCATGTTCATGGCCGGGCTGCCGATGAAGCCGGCCACGAACAGGTTGACCGGCTCGTCGTACAGCTCCCTCGGCGAGCCGACCTGCTGCAGCTCCCCCTTCCGGACGACGGCGACGCGGTCGCCCATGGTCATTGCCTCGACCTGGTCGTGCGTGACGTAGAGCGTGGTGACGTCGAGCTCGCGCTGGAGGGCGCTGATCTCGGCTCGCATCTGCACCCGCAGCTTGGCGTCGAGGTTCGACAGCGGCTCGTCCATCAGGAACACCTTGGGCTGGCGGACGATCGCCCGGCCCATCGCCACCCGCTGGCGCTGCCCGCCGGACAGGGCGCGAGGCTTGCGCGACAGGAGCTCGCCGATGCCGAGGACCTTCGCCGCCCGACGCACCCGCGTGTCGATGTCGGCCTTCCGGAGCTTGCGCATCCGCAACCCGAAGGCCATGTTCTCGTAGACGGTCATGTGCGGGTAGAGGGCGTAGCTCTGGAAGACCATGGCGATGTCCCGGTCCTTGGCCGGCACGTCGTTGACGATGCGGTCGCCGATGCGGATCGTGCCGGCGCTGATCTCCTCGAGGCCGGCCACCATCCGCAGCGCGGTCGTCTTGCCGCAGCCGGACGGGCCCACCAGGACCATGAACTCGCCCTCGGGCATCTCGAGGTCGAGTCCCGAGACGGCCGTGGTCCCGTCGGGGAACACCTTGTCGACCCTCTCGAAGGAGATGCCGGACCTGCCGGTGCTGGCTTGGACGGTCACGACTTCTCACCTCCCGCCGGGGCCAGCCGCTCGACGAGGCGGAGCAGCTCCACCGGGACCGGCACGATCACGGTGGTTCCCTGCCGGCCGGAGAGCTCGGCCATGGTCGACAGGATCCTCAGCTGCATGGCGGCCGGGTGGCGCTCCATCACAGCGGCGGCATGGCTGAGCGCGTCGGCCGCCTCGGACTCACCCTGCGCAGCGATCACCTTGGATCGCCGGTCACGCTCGGCCTCGGCATCGCGAGCCATGGCCTCGCGCATGGTCGGGGTGAGCTCCAGGTCGTCGAGCTCTGCCAGCGCCACGGCGACGCCGTAGGGCCCCAGCACCCGGTCGATCCCCTCGTGGAGCTCCTGGTTGAGCCTCTGCCGGTCCAGGAGCACGTCGTCGAGCTCGACCTGGCTCACGATGCTGCGAAGCGTCGTCTGGGCCGCCCGGAACGCGGCGCACCTGTAGTCGTCGATCTCGGTGATCGCCCGGACCGGATCGACCACCCGGATGTAGAGCGCAGCACTGATGCCAAGGGTGACGCTGTCTTTGGTGATGACCTGCTGGAAGGGCACCGCGATGGCGACGCTCTGCGTGCTGACCCTGACCACACGGTCGAGCGGGGACACGAACACCACGCCGGGAGCCCTGGCGCCCCGGACCCGCCCGAGGCGGAAGACGACGGCGCGCTCGTTGTCCTTGACGATGCGCGTCGTGGCGGCCAGCGTGACCAGGATCGCGCCGACCACCGCGGCCACGGCGTACAGAAGGGCCGGGATCACGGCCGTCTCATCCCAGCGGGACCGTGCTGCCATCCGAGCCCGGACCCACGGCCAGGCCTAGCCATCCGACACCGTCAGCTGCAGGAAGGCGCGCAGGTCGTCGACGGCCCGAGCGGGATCTCCGTGGCCGGTGTAGGCCGGGAACACATGCTGTTGGATCTCGTCGCTGATCGCGCTCCACTGGGGGACGGGAGGGCGAGGCCTGGCCTCCGGCAGCACCCGCTCGAGCAGCTGCATCACGGGGTCGCTCCGGAGCTCGGCGTAGGCCGAGGTCATCGCCGGGGGTACGGCATGGCCGGCCAGGGCCAGCTGGGCCGCGAGATCGGTCGAGGCGAACTCGACGAACTGCATCGCGGCGGCTCGGTTCCGCGAGTTCCGGCTCACGGCGAGGTTCTGGCCGCCGAGCGCCGAGACGGTCCCCGTCCCGGCGAAGGTGGGAAGGGGGGCGATCCCGAACCTGCCCGCCACCGGGCTACCCCGTTCCAGCAGGAGCCGCTGGGCGTAGGGCCAGTTTCGCATGAACACGGCACCGCCCGACTGGAACGCCGCCCGGGCGCCCTCCTCGGTCATCGTCGGGAAGTCCCTGGCGAGGAAGCCGCTGCGGCGCGCCTCAGCCAGGAACGCGAGGGCCCGGAGCGCCGGCGCGGCGCCGAAGTCGACCCGGCCTCCGGTCTCGTTGAACAGGTCGCCGCCGGCTCCCCACAGCAGCTCGAGGAACTGCACCACCATGCCCTCGTACTGGGCGCCCTGGCCGACGAAGGCGGCGATGCCCTCCGACCCGGCGGCCTGCAGCCCCACCCTGACGAGATCGGGCCACGACGTCGGGGGCTGGGCGACGAGATCCGTCCGGTAGTAGAGCAGCCCGGCGTTGGCCGAGAAGGGCGCCGCCCAGAGTCGCCCGCCCCAGGTGGCCGATCGCACGAGCGCCGGGATCGAGCCCCTCCCGACGACCCGGCGGAGGCCGCTCAGGTCCACGATCCAGCGGTTGGCGGCGAACTCGCCCGTCCACGGCACGTCGAGCGTGAGGACGTCAAGCCCATCGAGCCCAGCGTTCAGCTCGATCGCCATCGTCCGCCGTTGCTCGTCGGCGGAGCTCGGGAGGGCGGCGATCCGCACCCTTGGCCGGACAGGGCTGCGGTTCCACAGGTCGGCAACCGCGTTGGCGGGTCCGCCCGGTGCGGCGTCGATGCCCCCGACGGCCCAGACGAGGTCGCGTGGACCCGGGTCGGTCCTGCTCCGGCAGCCCGACGCCGCCAGCGCGGCCGCGGCCAGCAGCAGGCTCCGCCTGCTCACGTTCGTCACCGGTACTCCTCCAACCGCCTGCCGATCCCGCGGCTCGCGCCCGCCGCGGCGGTGATCGCCAGCAGGGCGGTGCCGCCGGCCAGGCCGCGGAGGGCGTGCTGCGCGGCGTCGATGCCGTCCCGGAAGGCATCCCGTTCGCCGGCCACCGCGTGGGCGAGCGTCAGGTCGAGGCGGTCGAAGTCCTCCGCAGCCAGGCCGGCGGCGAGCGCAACGGCCTCGCCCTGCCGACCGTCCTCGCTCGCCCTCCTGAGGTGCGCATGCGCTGACGGCCAGGCGTCCACCTGGCGGACCGCCGCCAGGACCAGCGCCGAGCCCTCCTCGGTCGAGGTGAGGTGCCGGGCGGCGCCGAGAGCACCCCCGGCGCCACCGTCCCGGCTGAGGCGTGACAGCCGGGCGGAGAACTGCTCGTGGTGGGCCACAGCCGACTCGGGGCCGGCACCCAGGGCGAGGAGCTCGCTGGTCCGGGCCTGGCGTGCGGCGATCTGCGCCTGACCCAGCGCGTCGCTCACCGACCGGCTGTGGCGCTGCGACCGGTCGAGGTGGTGCTGGGACGCCACGAGGGCCATCGACCACCAGAGCGCCAGCCCGAGGACGGCGGCGGTGGCGGCCGCCAGGCCGACGTTGACGATCCTCCTCGTCCGGAGAAACAGCCAGACCTGGGCCAGCACCAGCGCGCCCAGCGTCACCAGCGCCAGGCCCAGACAGGCGCTGAGAAAGGGTGGGGTGGCCGCCCGCTCGTACTGCGCGTCGAGCTGGCTGGCCTGGTCGCGCTGGAGCGCCTCGGCCCGGCGCAGGATGGTGGACTGCATCAGCTCCGACGCCCCTGCCATCTCCGCCCCTCCGGAGGACCCGGCGCGGCCGCTGCCCGCCGCCCTCTCGACGAGTGCGGCGTACACCGTGAGGCTCGCGGTGATGTCGGAGATGCGATCGAGGGCGAGGGTGTCGCCGCGGGAGCTGGCCGTCGCCGTGGCCAGGCTGGCCGCCGCTCGCTGGATGTCCTCCTCGAACCGGATGCGATCGAACCCGGCGGCCGATCCCGGGAGGAACCCCGCGGCAGCCGTGGCGTCGGCATCGGCGAGATCGCGGTACGCCTCGATGGTGGCCGAGCTGGCGCGCTCCCTCTGCCGGGCGATGGCGCGAGTTGCGTCAAGCCGCACCTGGGCCGCAGCCGCCCCGAGCGCGCCGGTCAGGAGGATGAGGACCACCAGCGCGATCCGGGTTGCTCCCAGCCGCCCCGGAGTGGTGGCCCAGAGCTGCCTCACGCCTGTCGACATCCTGCGCAGCGGGACGGGGAGGGTGACCGCAGTGGCACTGCGCCCTGTGTCCGTGGCTCCGACCGGCAGCGTCGCCATCAGCTCGCCGCTCTCCCATTGCGGCGGACCTGCAGGACGCTGAACGCACCGAGGTGGACACGGTCCCCGTCGTGCAGGGGGATCACGCTCCCGGCGGGAAGGGGGGCTGCTGCGCCGTTGACCCAGGTGCCGTTGACAGGATGCTGGTCGACGAGCTCCCACGTCCCGTCCGGCTGCTGCCGCAGGATCACATGCCGACGCGACACAGCAGGGTCGTTCACCGGGCTGGACAGGTCGATGTCCGGGAAGTAGCCGCGAGCTGCGTTGCGACGGCCCACCACCACCTCGGGACCGCACAGGGCGACCTCCCGGGGCTGCAGCCCCTCGGGAAAGGCCAGGCCGGCGGTGACGTCGGCGCCATGGCTCTGGAAGAAGTCCCGGTCGGCGCCGACGAGCGCGCTCCACCCGGTGCGGGCTTCCTGGGCGGGGCCGGTGGGCGCAGCGACCGGAGCGGGCGGAGGCATCGGCAGCTCGCCAGAGAGCAGGTCGAGGCCGCAGGTCTCGCAGAACGAGTCGTCGGCTGTCGGGGCCGAACCACACGCCGGGCAGCTGGTGGCGGTGGATGGAGCAGCCGCCGGCTCCGGTCCCGCGCCGCAGCCGTCGCAATGGTCGTCGGTGGCCGACTGCTGCCCGCAGCCGGCACAGGCCGCTCGTGCTGGCGCGCTCACCTGGGTCCGTCCTCGGACGATGAACCCTGCATCCGCACCGTCCGCGTCGAGCGGGTGTCCAGCTCCATCACGGCCATCCGGGGCACGTCGCGCTTGAGGCGGACTGTCCCCGAGCCGGCGTCGTCGTCGACGACGTTGCGCAGCAGCTTGAGGGTGGCGTCGTTGCCGGTCGAGGTGGCCAGCTCGACGGCCCGCTCGAGCTTGAGCGTCGCTGTTGCGGTGTCACCACACTCCCGGGCGTGCAGGCCTTCCTGGATCATCGCGGCCAGCTCGGCCTGGCCCGTGCAGCGCGCCACGTCTCGGTTGATCCTCGTCGACAGCGCCTCGTCGTCGGTCCACACGACACGAACCAGGCCCTCCGCGGCGGTCCCGCCGCCCACCAGGACGCCGAGCCTGCAGGCCGCCTTGCCGCCGGCACCCACCTCACCCGGCGGCACCTCGACGCAGAGGTGGTACTCCCTCGTCTCGTCACCCGCCCACGCGCCCGTGGGGTACTCGACGGTCTGGGAGCCGGAGGTGGGGGCGCCGGGGCCGAGGTCGTCGACGGTGGGGTGGATCTGGCGCAGGAAGCGGACGCGGGCGTCCGGTGGCACCCAGGCCCGCACCCGGACGTCGGCGATGTTCCTGCCGATGGCCCGGTCCAGGAAGGCCGTGAAGTCGGACTTCATTTCCTCTGCGCTCTTGATGATGTCGACTTCGCCCAGCAGGGCGGTCGAGATCCTGCGGAGCTCGCTCACCGCCCAGTCGTCGCCGACGCCCCTGGTGTCGCACTGGAAGGTGCCGGCGGCGCGGGCGACGGCCGCGTCCAGCTGCTCGGGCTCCTCTCCCACGTTCTGCCCGTCGGTGACGAGGTAGGCCAGGCGGACGGCATCACGGTGGGGCGCCAGCAGCCGCCGGGCCTTGTCGATCCAGGTGGAGATCACGGTGCCGTTCCCGGCCCGGAGCCGCTGGGTCGCCCTGGCGCCGTCGGCTCGCGTCTGGTGGGATGCCACGACGAGCTCGTCGGTGGTCGGGTAGACGCAGCGGGCCTGGTGGTTGCCGGCGACCAGGGCGAAGAGCGTCCCGTCGGGGATGCGGGCGATGGCGGCGGCGGCGGCTTGCTGGGCGCAGCGGATCTTCCTGCCGCTCATCGAGCCGCTCGTGTCGACGACGAGGACAACCGCCTTCTGGGAGGGTGGGGCGGCGGCGGGGCCCCCTGACGACGTCACCTTGATGACGGCGTGGATCTCAGTCGCCCCCTGCGGCAGGTACTCGTTCTGGTACGTGCGGAGGGAGAAGCTCATCGTTCGGGGCCCTTCTGCTCGGTGCGATCCGCGTCGGCTGTCCCGACGTCGATCACCACGACGGTGACGTTGTCCTGGCCGCCCTGGGCGTTCGCCCACTCGACCAGGTGGAGGGCGGCGGAGGCCGGGTCGCCTTCCGGCATGACGAGGGCGAGGTCGGCGGCGCTCTTGGCGTAGTGCCAGAGCCCGTCGGTGCACAGCACCAGGCGCCCGCGGCTCGCATGGTCGCCGCTGACGACGCGGGGCATCCACTCCGGCGCCGCGTCCCGTCCGAGCCAGCGCGTGATGGCGTGGCCATGTGGGTCGGCGTGGGCGTCCTCCGCCGTCATCGCCCCGGCCTGGACCTGCTCCTGCGCCCAGGAGTCGTCCTCGGTCAGCTGCCGAGGCTCGCCCACCTCCGGGAGCCAGAACGCCCGCGAGTCGCCCATCGAGCCGACGCACACGTCACGGCCGTTGACCACCGCGGCCAGGAACGTGCACGACGGTGCTCCGGCCCACTCCTCCTCGGGCATCCACGGGACCTGGCGCACGGCGCACCGAGCGGCAAGGTACGACGCCTCCAGGGCGACCCTGCTCTCCTGATCAGGAGCCGCGAGGAAGGCGGCGACAGCAGCGTCGGCGGCCGCCCGCGACGCCCGCTCAGGGGTGGCCGTGGTCGACACCCCGTCGCAGACCACGGCCAGGACCCGGCCGTCTGGAGCCACGGCGGTGGCGAAGGCGTCCTCGTTGCGGGCATGCCGCCGTCCGAGGTCGGACGCCGCACCGACCGCCCGGGAGCCGAGCTCCAGGTCGTGGCGAGCGCCAGCTTCGTCCGCCGGGATGTGGTGGCCGCACTCCTCGCAGAACGTGTCGCCTGGCCACGACACGCTGCGGCAGGCGACGCACCTGGTGGCGTGCGCTGCCGTCATCGCAGCGTCACCGGTCGCACCGAGTTGGCGCGGTCGACGATCTGGAACCGCTCGGCCGGTGGCGGCGTGACGGCGGCCAGGGCGCGCAGGGCTCCCTCCAGCGCCCTGCGGATGCCACGGTCGTCCAAGGGGTGGCCGGCGAGCAGCTCTCCCACCGCAACCGCCTCGGCGCCGGAGCCCAGCGCCTGGAGGACGCCGGAGAACAGCTCGACCTCGAGCTCCGCCCGACGTTGCCGGTCGATCTCCAGGCCTTCGAGTCGCGTGGCGGCCTCCGAGAACCAGCCCGCAGCGATGAGAGTCGACACGGCGTCGAGCTGGGCGGAGGCATGCGCACGGTGGGTGCGTGGGATCAACCCGTAGGCAGCCACCGCGCCGGCGACGTCGCCCCTCGCGGCCCGGCAACGGGCGAGACCCTTCGCCGCCGTCACCTGGCTCGGGTCGACGGCAGCCACCAGGGCGTGGAGGGCCTCGGCCGCGACCCGGTCACCCGCGCCTTGCGCGGCGGCTGCGGCGGCCAGCTTCGGGGCCAGCTCGCCCGGCACCTCCGACCAGCACCGGTCGAAGGCCGCCGCGGCGTCCGCGTGCGCTCCGGTGGCCAAGGCGCTGGCCCCCCGCAGCCACACGGCCCGCCACTCCCAGGGGTCATCGGTGAGGATGACCTCGATCTCGGCCCGTGCGGCTCGGTGATGGTCCAGCTCGATGAGGGCTCCGGCCCGCCGGAGGCGCACCTCAACCGTCTCCCGCACCTGGTCGGACGCCGTCGCCGCCTTGAGCTCGTGGAGGACGGCCGAGGCGCCCGCGCCTGCAAGGTTCGTGAGGAAGCTGGCCGCGGGATCGGCGGGGCCCACGGCCAGCGGGGCGATCTCCTGGTCGTCGGCGGTCGGCCCGAAGACCGGCGAGAGAGCGGGCTGCGGGACACCCGTGGTCAGCGCGACCACCTCCCGGAGCACCCCCCACAGCTGGTCGCCCATCTCGCCGACGGTCTGGAACCGGTCGTCGGGGTGTGGCGCGGTGGCCTTCAGCAGGAAGCGGTGGTACGAGTCGAACCGCTCCAGCACGGGGTGCCCGTGCTGATCGGGCAGCGAGTAGCGGAGCTCGCCCTGGTAGCCCCGGAAGTCGAGCGTGAGGACGGCCAGCGCCCGGCCGAGGGTGTAGAGGTCGGAGGGGATGGACGGCCCCATCTCCGCGATCTCCGGGGCCTGGAACCCGACGGTGCCGTAGACGTCTCCCGACGGGTCGTCGACCCGCCGCACCGCTCCGAGGTCGATGAGCTTCACGTGGTCGCCGACCTGGATCAGGTTGTCCGGCTTGAAGTCGCAGTAGAGGAGCCCCCGGGCGTGGAGGTGGGCGAAGGCCGGGAGGGCGGCCAGGACGAAGGCGATCGCCTGCTCCGGCGGCAGGGGGTCGGCGCGGCCGGCGCTCGCATCCCTCCTCTGCCGGAGGAGGTCCTTGAGCGACCGCCCCCCGACGTACTCCATGACGATGTAGCCGGCACCACCGTGGATGACGAAGTTGAATATCTTGACGATGTCGGCGTGGTCGATCTGGGCCAGGAACCTCCGCTCGGCGACGGCGACCGCCATGGACGCCTCGTCAGCGGCGTTGAGCAGGCCCTTGAGGACCACCCACCGGTCGTCCACCGCCTTGTCCCGGGCGAGGTAGATCCAGCCCAGGCCGCCGTGGGCGAGGCAGCCCGCCACCTCGTACTGTCCGGCCAGGATGTCGCCTGGGCGGAGCTTTGGCTCGAAGTCGAACGGGGACCGGCATCGGGGGCAGAAGCCGGACGAGCGGGGGGTCCCGCCGCCGCGGCCCCGGCCGACCGATGCGTCGCAGCCGGCGCAGAACCGCTTGTCCTCGGCGACCTCCGGGGCCTGCACGAGGGCAGCCGCC
>Ga0183260_10000436_pt1 | contig 35302 bp, 32 predicted proteins | sample AntDrymUQ4972206_2_FD_129768 | JGI IMG/M metagenome (GOLD analysis project Ga0183260, IMG submission 129768) | Polar desert sand microbial communities from Dry Valleys, Antarctica - metaG UQ497 (22.06) (version 2) (version 2) | ecosystem: Environmental > Terrestrial > Soil > Desert | place...
ACGTTCCGCGGGCACGAGATCGAGCTCGCGGGGCCGTGGGAGCGCGTGCGCTTCGTCGACGCGCTCGAACGGCACGAGCTCTGGACGCGGGACGCCGGCGAGCTTCGTGCGTGGCTCACCGAGCGCGGCGTCGATACCGAGGCGGACAAGGACTGGACGCAGCTCGTCGACCACGCGTTCTCGCACTATGTCGAGCCGGGCCTCGTGCAGCCGACGATCGTCCACGACTACCCCGTCGAGCTCTCGCCCTTCGCCCGCCCGACGGACGACGACCCGACGCTCACCGAGCGGTTCGAGTACTTCGCGGGCGGGATGGAGCTCGGAAACGCGTTCACGGAGATCAACGACGCCGCGATGCAGGCAGAGCGGTTCGCGCAGCAGTCGTCCCAGGTCGAGGGCGAGCGAGGCGATCCGGACTACGTCGAGGCGCTCTCGTACGGCATGCCGCCGACGGGTGGCATCGGTCTCGGCATCGACCGGCTCGTGATGCTCCTGACGGGACGCGAGACGATCCGCGACGTCGTGCTCTTCCCGGCGCTCCGCCCGGTCGGCGGCTGACCGCATCGAGGTACCCCCGTCGAGGGATGGTGCGTCCGCGAGCTGCGCGACGATGCTCAGTCGATGTCCTCCGACGCCGGTGCGAGCTTTTCGGGTGTGGGACCAGACGCCGACGGCCGCCATTACCGCGCGCTCGTCGAGCATCTCCCGCTGATCACCTATGTCGACAGCTCGGACGACGAGACGCTTCCGTCGCTCTACCTGAGTCCACAGGTCGAGGCAGTGCTCGGCTACACGTCCGACGAGTGGCTCGGCACCCCGGGTCTCTACGTCGACTCGATCCACCCCGACGACCGCGACCGAGTCGTCGCCGAGCGGCAGCGCGCCTACGAGGCGGGTGAGCCCCGCCGCTCCGAGTACCGGATCCACGCCGCGGACGGGCGCATCGTGTGGGTGCTCGACGCCTCGACGATGGTCGACGGCGCGGAAGGCGAGCCTCCCGTCCGGCTCGGCTATGCGATCGACATCACGGATCGCAAGCTGGCCGAGGCGGCGGCCGGTGCCGCGGAGACTCGCTACCGGACCCTCGTCGAGCAGTTGCCGCTCGGCGTCTACGTCGACGCGCTCGACGAGCAGAGCTCGAACCTCTACTCGAGCCCGCAGATCGAGACGATGCTCGGCGATCCGACCGCGGAGTGGCTCGACGACGCGGGGCGTTTCATTCGGTCCCTGCACCCGGAGGATCGGGAGCGGGTCACGGCCGCGAGCGAGCGGGCGAGCGTCACCGGCTCGTTCTCCGTCGATTACCGGCTGATTGCGCGCGACGGACGCGTCGTCTGGGTGCACGACGAGGCACGCGTCATCACGGGCGCCGACGGAGTGACGCCCGTCCTGCAGGGATACCTGCTCGATATCACGGCGGCCAAGGCGGCGGAGGAGCGGCTCCGCCACCAGGCCTTTCACGACTCCCTCACGGGGCTGCCCAACCGCACGCTCTTCAAGGAGCGCGTCGAAGCCGCCCTCGCGGCCGAACAGGGCCGCGTAGCAGGGATGCTGATCGTCGACCTCGACGACTTCAAGGCGGTCAACGACCGCTTCGGCCATCCCGACGGAGACGACCTCCTGCGCAGCGTCGGCACCCGCCTCCGCGAGGCGCTCCCCGATGCCGTGCTGCTCGCGCGCCTGGGCGGCGACGAGTTCGGAGTCCTGATCGACTCCTCCGACGAGCCGGCGAGGTGGGCCGCCGGTGCGGCGCGAATCGTGACGGAGGCGCTCAAGGCCCCGTTCAGCGTGGCGGGGGTCGAGGTCTTCGTCACGGCGAGCGTCGGGCTTGCCGTCGGCGACGACGTCGACGAGCTCTTCCGGCAGGCCGACGTCGCCATGTATGGAGCGAAGTCGGACGGCAAGGCGCAGCACGTGCTGTACGAGCCCGAGATGAACGACGTCGTTCTCGGCCGGCTGGCGCTCATCGGTGAGCTCCGACGCGCGCGGGTGGAGGAGGACTTCGTGATCCACTACCAGCCGGTCGTCGAGCTCGCAACGGGCGCCGTCCGCGGCGCCGAGGCCCTCCTCCGGTGGCGCCACGCGACGAGGGGGATCGTCCCGCCCCTCGACTTCATCCCGGCCGCCGAGGAGTCCGGCCTCATCGCCTCGATCGGCCGCTGGGTGCTCGAGGAAGCGTGCCGCCAGGTCGCGCGTCTCCGGGAGCGGATGCCGGGTGAAGCCGTGCCGACGATCAGCGTCAACGTCTCCGCCCGCCAGCTCCTCCACCCGAACTTCGTGGACGAGGTCGAGCAGGCGATCACGGAGACGGCGATCGACCCCGCCTCGATCGTGCTCGAGATCACGGAGGGCGTCGTGATCGACGACCCGGAGGCGGCGAGAACGACGCTTGATGTCCTCCGGCGGCTCGGCGTGGGGCTCGCGCTCGACGACTTCGGCACCGGGTACTCGTCGCTCTCTCTTCTCGAGACGCTTCCGGTCGACGCCTTGAAGCTCGACCGCTCGTTCGTCAGCCGCCTCGGCACGTCGGAGCCGTCGACCTCGCTCGTTCGCGCAATCGCCTGGCTGGGGACCGCCCTCGGGCTGACGATCGTGGCAGAGGGGATCGAGACGGATCGCCAGGTGACCGAGCTCCAGGAGCTCGGCGTGGGCAGCGGCCAGGGGTACTACTTTCACCGTCCTGCCGAGGTAGGCGTCTTCGAGGAGCTCGTGCTGCGGGCGCCGCGGCGCCGACCACGGGCTGCCTGACGCGCGACGTTTCGCCCGAGCCGAGATCCGACGAATACGATCCAGAGATGGAGGACTGGCGCTCCGAGGACACGTTCGTCGTCGACCAGCTCGTCCGGCCGATCGCGAACCTCTACCGCATCCGGGCGAATCACGAGCCGATCGCGTTCGTGCGGCAGAAGAAGTTCGCGCTCAAGGAGGACATCCGTTTCTTCGCCGACGAAAGCGAGTCGGACGAGCTGTTCCGGATCAAGGCGCGGTCGATGCTCGAGCTCGGCGGTCGCTACGACGTCGTCACACCGTCGGGCGAGACGATCGGCGCGCTCGAGAAGGTGTTCGGGCAGTCGCTTCTCCGCTCCACCTGGCGCGTCCTCGGCGCTGACGGCACCGCGCTTGCCGTCGTGCGGGAGCGGTCACAGTTCTGGGCGATCGTGCGCCGTGCGATCGACGCGGTCCCGTACGGGTCCCTCGTCCCGATCGTGTTCCATTTCACGATCGACGAGAGAGACCGCCACCTCGGCGACTTCACGCGTCGCATCGGTCTACGCGACACCTACGACCTCGACCTCACCGGCGACGCGGAGCGCACGATCGACCGGCGGCTCGCGATCGCCCTGGCCGTCGCGCTCGACGCCCTCCAGAGCCGCTGATCGCTCAGCGGGTCGGGAGGGGCGCCTTCCAGTCCATCGCCGTGGCCCGCTCGCGGTCGGCGACCGCGACGTTCTCCTCGGGGTGCGCCGCCCGATGCTCGCGGAACCAGCTGACTGCGTGCGCGATCCCCTCGTCGAGCGGAACTTGTGGGTCGTAGCCGAGAAGCGAGCGGGCCTTCGAGAGGTCGGCGACGTAGTGCGTCACCTCGCCGACAAGCGACGGGGCGATCACCATCTCCGCCTCCGTCCCGAGCTCTGCCGCGATCCGCTCTGCACAGTGGACGAGCGTGTTCCCCTCCCCGTAGGCGAGGTTGATCGTCTGATTCGCGACCCGTCCGCTCCCGAGCGCCTCGACGCCGCGCGCGATTCCCTCCACGCAGTCGTCGACGTAGGTGAAGTCAAGGGTCTTCTCGCTTCCCCCGTAGATCGTGATCGGCTCGCCTCGGAGGATCGAGTGGATGAAGAGCGGAATGACCCGGATCATCCGCTGCAGATCGTTGTCGAAGCGGCCGTAGACGTTCGAGAATCTGAAGACGAGATACGGAAGGCCGTAGCACCGAGCGTACGAGTAGATGAACGCCTCGCCGGCGATCTTCGAGGCGGAGTACGGGCTCTCCGTGTACGAGAAGTCCGCGACCTGCTCGCTGTACTCCTCGAACCGGTGCACGTCCCCGTAGACCTCCCGGCTCGACGAGAAGACGATCGGGAGGCCCGCACCGCGCGCGTACTCGAGGACGTTGAAGGTCATCACCGCGTTCTCGAGCGCGCGGTGCGGCTCGCGGACGAGCTGATGCACTCTCGCGTGGGCGGCGAGGTGGACGACCACGTCCGTCACCGGGTACTCGACGCCGTTGATCCCTCCCTCGAACGCGGCATAGTGGCCGGAGAGATCCTGCAGGAGCGTGGGGAACTCGTCGGTCCACGTGTTCTGGCGCTTGTCGATCCCGAAGACCTCGTGCCCGTCGGCGAGCAGCCGGAGCGCGAGGTTCGTCCCGATTTGGCCTGACGAGCCGGTGACGAGAACCTTCAGCGCTCGACGCTCCGTTCGGGATTGCGCACGACGGGCAAGGCTACAGCCCGGATCGGGCCCCTCGGCAACCTCGGGGCCGTCGGGTACGATCAGATCACGCCTTTGACCCGGAGCCGGCGCCACCGCAGACTCCGGATCACGCGGAAAGGAGAGTCGAGGCAACCGTGTTCGAGCGCTTCACCGAGAGGGCCCGGCAAGTCGTCGTCCTCGCGCAGGACGAAGCACGTGCGCTGAAGCACAACTACATCGGGACGGAGCACATCCTGCTCGGACTGCTGCGTGAGGAGGAAGGCCTCGCCGCGCGCGTTCTCGAGCAGCTCGACATCACGGTCGAGGAGGTGCGCGCACAGGTCGCGCGGATCGTCGGTCAGGGCGACGAGGTGACGACCGGCCAGATCCCGTTCACGCCGCGCGCCAAGAAGGTGCTCGAGCTCGCTCTCCGCGAGGCGCTCTCGCTCGGTCACAACTACATCGGGACCGAGCACATCCTCCTCGGGCTCGTGCGCGAGAACGAGGGGGTCGCCGCGCGCATCCTGCTCGACTTCGACGCCGACGCCGAGAAGATCCGCAACGAGATCATCCGCATGCTCTCCGGCCCCGGTCGACGCCAGTCGGGCCAGCCGTCGTCCGGTGGGCAGGGCGAGAAGACGAAGAACTCGAAGCTGCTCGACCAGTTCGGGCGGAACTTCACGAAGCAGGCGTCCGAGGGCAAGCTCGACCCGGTCGTCGGGCGGCAGACCGAGATCGAGCGGATCATGCAGATCCTGTCGCGCCGGCAGAAGAACAACCCGGTGCTGATCGGGGAGCCGGGGGTCGGGAAGACCGCCGTCGTCGAGGGGCTGGCTCAGCGGATCTCAATGGGCCAGGTGCCGGAGCTGCTGAAGGGCAAGCAGATCTACTCGCTCGACCTGGCAGCGCTCGTCGCCGGCTCGAAGTACCGCGGTGAGTTCGAGGAGCGGCTGAAGAAGGTCATGAAGGAGATCCAGCAGCGGGGCGACATCGTCCTCTTCATCGACGAGCTCCACAACCTCGTTGGCGCGGGCGCGGCAGAAGGGGCGATCGACGCCGCCTCGATCCTCAAGCCGGCGCTCGCCCGGGGCGAGCTGCAGACGATCGGCGCGACGACGCTCGACGAGTACCGAAAGTACCTCGAGCGCGACGCGGCGCTCGAACGGCGGTTCCAGCAGGTGCGCGTCGAGGAGCCCTCGATCGACGAGACCGTCCTGATCCTCCGCGGTCTGCGCGACCGCTACGAGGCGCACCACCGCGTGAAGATCTCGGACGCCGCGCTCCAGGCCTCCGCGACGCTCGCCGATCGCTACATCCAGGATCGGCACCTGCCCGACAAGGCGATCGACCTGATCGACGAGGCCGGCTCGCGCGTGCGCATCCGGACGATGTCCGCGCCGCCGCGCTACCGCGAGCTCGAGGAGGAGATCGAGACTGTCCGCTCCGACAAGGAGACGGCGATCGAGGCGCAGGAGTTCGAGAAGGCGGCCTCCCTTCGCGACAAGGAGCGGAAGCTCACGCAGAAGAAGAAGGAGCTCGAGGAGCGCTGGCGCAACGAGGCTGATGAGGAGCAGCCGGAGATCGGCGAGGACGAGATCGCCGACATCGTCTCGATGTGGACCGGGATCCCCGTCTTCAAGCTGACCGAGGCGGAGTCGCAGAAGCTCGTCCGCATGGAGGAGGAGCTCCACAAGCGCGTCATCGGCCAGGAGGCGGCGATCATCGCGGTCTCGAAGGCGATCCGTCGCGCGCGGGCCGGGATCAAGGATCCGAAGCGGCCAACCGGGTCGTTCATCTTCCTCGGCCCGTCCGGCGTGGGGAAGACCGAGACCGCCCGGACGCTCGCCGAGTTCCTGTTCGGCGACGAGGACGCGATGATCCAGGTCGACATGAGCGAGTACATGGAGAAGCACTCGGTCTCGCGCCTGGTTGGCTCGCCGCCCGGCTACGTGGGCTACGACGAGGGTGGTCAGCTCACCGAGGCCGTCCGGCGCAAGCCGTACTCGGTCGTCCTCCTCGACGAGATCGAGAAGGCGCATCCCGACGTGTTCAACATCCTTCTCCAGATCCTCGAGGACGGAAAGCTCACAGACGCTCAGGGGCGCAAGGTCGACTTCCGCAACACGATCGTGGTGATGACCTCGAACATCGGTGCCTCGCAGATCTCGAAGAACCAATCGCTCGGGTTCTCGGTCGGCGACGAGCAGGGCCTCAGCTACGAGGACATGAAGTCGCGCGTGATGGGCGAGCTCAAGAAGGTTTTCCGGCCCGAGCTCCTGAACCGGATCGACGAGATCATCGTCTTCCACAAGCTCGAGAAGCACGAGATCCTGCAGATCGTCGACATCCAGATGAAGCGCTTGCGCACGCAGATGGCGGTGCACGGCGCCGCGATCGAGCTGACGCAGGACGCGAAGGAGCTGCTCGTCGACGAGGGCTACGACCCGGCGATGGGCGCGCGTCCGCTGCGCCGCGCGATCCAGCGGCTGATCGAGGATCCGCTCGCCGACTTCATCCTGGGCCGCGAGCTCGGCGAGGGATCGACGATCGTCGTCGACCGGCGCGAGGATCCGGGGCCCGACGAGCCGAAGGTCGAGATGCGAGTGATCGAGGGCACGGTCGAGCCCGAGCCGGTCACCGTCCCGGCCGACGAGCCTGCGCACGACGGCGAAGACGAGGCTTAGAAACGGGCAACACCAGATGCGCGTGAGTGACCGGGAGCGACCGGTCACTCTGCGGTCGAGTGCGGGTGTGCGCACCGAAGAGGTACCGCGCCCCGCACCGTCTTCGGCGTGACGAGGTCATACCGTCCGCGTAACGCCGCCTGCTCGGGCGGCTGACTCTTCAGGAGGACGTGATGAGCACCGCATCCACCCTGGGCGCGCGATACCGCGACGCCCTTCCCCAACTCGACAAGACCCTGTTTCTCACCGACGGCGGGCTCGAGACGACGCTGATCTTCCACGACGGCCTCGACCTGCCGCACTTCGCCTCGTACGCCCTGCTGGAGGACTCCGAAGGCATCGCGACCCTGCGCCGCTACTTCGAGCGCTATGTCGAGATCGCGCGCGAGTGTGGTGTCGGCATCGTGCTCGAGACGCCGACCTGGCGCGCAAGCGCCGACTGGGGCGAGCGACTCGGTCACACGCCTGAGCAGCTCGCAGAGCTCAATCGCCGCGCGGTCACCCTGCTGGAAACGATGAGAGACGAGCACGAGACCCACACAACGCCGATCGTGATCTCCGGGAACCTCGGCCCCCGCGGAGACGGGTACGTCATCGGGGACGCGATGACCGTCGCTGAGGCGACCGACTACCACGCGACGCAGATCCGCACGTTTGCCGCCGCACCTGTCGACCTGGTCACCGCGCTGACGATGAACTACGTCGAGGAGGCGATCGGCATCGTTCGTGCCGCCCGCGAGGCCGGACTGCCGGTCGTCATCGGGTTCACGGTCGAGACCGACGGTCGGCTGCCGAGCGGCCAGCCGCTCGCCGAGGCGATCGAGCAGGTCGACGCGGAGACGGAGGGCGCACCCGCCTACTTCATGGTGAACTGTGCCCACCCGACCCACTTCGAGGGCGTGCTGGAAGCCGACGCGAGGTGGACAGAGCGCATCCGAGGCCTGCGGGCTAACGCATCGCGCATGAGCCACGCGGAGCTCGACGAGGCGGAGGAGCTGGACGACGGCAACCCGGAGGAGCTCGCCGGCGAGTACGTGGCTCTGCGCGCGGCACTGCCGCAGTTGAGCGTCATCGGGGGCTGCTGTGGCACCGATCATCGACACGTCGAGGCGATGAGCCGCGCGTGGCCGACCGGAACGTGAGCGGGTGCCCGGCACACGCCGGGCGGTCACCCTCGCCGTAGAGTTCGTTTCGTGAAGATCCGCCATGCTCAGCCTGCCGACTACGGTCGCGTGATCGGCAGAGTCAACGAATGGTGGGGCGGCCGCGACATGGCCCCGATGCTTCCGCGCCTCTTCTTCATCCACTTCGAGGACACGAGCTATGTGGCCGACGACGCGGACGGGCAGCTCGCGGGGTTCCTGATCGGCTTCCTCTCGCAGACCAACGACGACGAGGCGTACGTCCATTTCGTCGGGATCGCTCCCGCGCAGCGCGGCGCAGGTCTGGGGCGCCGCCTGTACGAGCGGTTCTGCACCGATGTCACCGAGCGTGGCCGCACGACCGTCAGGTGCGTGACCTCGCCGTTCAACGAGACCTCGATCGCATTCCACCGCGCGCTCGGCTTCGAAATTGAGGGCACGAGCGACGAGCATGACGGCGGTAGCGAGCCGCACATGCTCCTCGTCAAGCATCTCTAGCCGGACCAGGGGTCTGTCCCCGAAGGGGACTGGCCCCCGTGCGACCGGCGTCGTCGAGTCGAGAGGCGTCGCTCGTAGCACGGGGGACAGGCCCCTGCGGGGCCAGTCCCCGGGAGAGTGGCGCTCCTCCGCTACCGTCAGCCGCCGATGCCCGGCCCGTTCATGTCGGTCGCGACCCGGCCGCGTCGGCGCGCCCGTCGGGTGCTGTTCGGACTCGCAGCGGTCGTCGTGCTCGTCGGCCTCCTCGCCGGTGCGATCGGGATCGTCGCCCTGCTCGAGCGCGGCTCGCTCGCGCGCGGGACGACGATCGGTGGCGTCCCGGTTGGGGGTCTCAGCGAGACCGAAGCGCGCGAGCGCATCTCGAAGGCCGCCGCCAGGCGGGTCGAGCGGCCGATCCGCCTGCGCGGTCCGGACGGGATCGCGCTCACACGTGGCAGGGAGCTTCGGGCACGGCCGCTCGTTGGTGCGGCAATCGAGCGCGCGAGGGAAGGGGGGACGAGAAAGCGCGTTCTCGCGCGTCTCGGACTCTCCGACGGCGTGGACGTGGAGCTCGGCTACGAGCTTGCGCCGGTTCCCGCCGCCCGGCTCGCCAACAGGCTCGACGCTCGGTTCGGCGATCCCGCGCGCGATGCAGGCGTCGAGGTCGAGCCCGACGGTGTTCGGGTCGTCGAGGCTCGACCGGGTACGGCGGTCGACCGACGAGCGCTCCGTCGCGGGCTTGCGAGGTTGCCCGCGACGCTCTCCCTCCTATTCGAGCCCTCGCGCCCGGTCGTCTCGGTCGCAGAGGCGGGTGAGGCAGCTGCCGTGATCGAGCAGCTTCTCGAGGGGCCGCGCCGTGTCCGCTTCCGCGACCGCGTCGCCACCCTGACCCCGTCGAGGCTCCGGGCGCTCGTCCGCACCGAGCGCCGCGACGCCGCGCTCGCGGTCGTCGTCGAGCCGCGCGGGCTCGGCGCCTCGCTCAGGGTTCGGCTCGGCGCCTACGAGGTCGCGCCGCGCGACGCAGCCTTCGCCGTCGGTGCGAGGCGGGTTCGCGTGGTGCCCTCCGCGCGCGGGCAGGTGCTCGACGTCGTGCGCATCGGCGAGTCACTCGTCGAGAACCTCGCGTCGACGACGCATCGTGCCTGGTTCGAGCGCACTGAGCCCTCGTTCACGACGGAGGCTGCCGAGAAGCTCGACATCCGAGAGAGGGTCTCGGAGTTCACGACGTACTACTCGTGCTGCCAGCCGCGCGTGACCAACATCAAGCGGGCCGCCGAGCTGCTCGACGGCACGATCATCCTGCCGCGCACCGGATTCTCGCTCAACGACGCGCTCGGCCGGCGCACCGAGGAGAACGGCTTCGTCTCGGCGCCGCAGATCTACCGCGGCCGGCTGGAGGACGCCGTTGGTGGCGGGATCAGCCAGATCGCGACCACCTTGTACAACGCGGCGTTCTTCGCCGGTCTGAAGCTCGTCGCCCACCAGGCGCACCAGTTCTACATCTCCCGCTATCCGATGGGTCGCGAGGCGACTGTCTCCTGGGGAGGGCCGGAGCTGATCTTCCGCAACGACTGGCCTGCCGCCGTCCTGATGAAGCTGATCGCGACGGACGGCTCGATCACCGTGCGGTTCTACTCGCGCAAGCTCGGCCGCCGTGTCCGCACCGAGACCGGCGAGCCGTACTCCTACGTCGCGCCGCAAACGATCACGACCCGTAACGCATCGCTTCCTCCCGGAACGGTCAGCACGGTGCAGTCGGCCGGCGAGTCAGGGTTCACCGTCCAGTACACCCGTGAGGTGTTCCGGGGCGCAAAGCGAATCAAGGACGAGCGCTACACCGTGCGCTACGACGCGCAGAACGCGATCGTCGAGGTCGGACCGCCGAGGCCGCGGGCTTCGTCCGTGGCCAAACCGGATGCTCCACGGCTCCCAACGAGAGAAGACGACACCACGATCCCGACCTCGCCTGAGGAGCCCGGTTAGCCCGGCCGCAAAGCGGCCCGGCCCTGGAGCTCGATCAGCGCGTCGGCTGCGTCGTGGTCGACCTGGAGGGTGGTGTGGGCGATGCCGAATGCGTGCTGGAGCGCACGCTCCACATCGCGACGGCGGGCGTGGCAGTCCTCGCCGCGACCGACCAGGACGTGTGCGGAGAGCGCGTCGAACCCCGACGTGATCGTCCACGCGTGAACGTCGTGGACGCTTGTCACCCCGGGAACCTCCAGGATCGTCTGCACCAACGCCTCCGCGTCGATCCGGGACGGCACCTGCTCCATGAGGATTGCCGTCGAGTCGCGGAGCACGCCCCAGGCGCTCGCCGCGATGAGCAGCGCGATCGCGAGCGAGATCAGCGGATCGACGAGGGTCCAGCCGGTCGTGAGTACGACGATCGCGGCGACGAGCACTCCGACGGAGCCGAGCAGGTCGGCGAGCACGTGCCGAAACGCGGCCTCCACGTTCAGGCTCTCGCGACCGGAGCGCGCGAGGATGGCCGCCGCCAGGACGTTGACCGCGAGCCCGACGAGCGCGACGACGAGCAGCCAGCCGCCGAGTAGCTCGGGCCGGTCGCCGAGACGGTCGATCGCCTCCCAGACGATCCAGCCGCTGACGACGACGAGCGTGAGGCCGTTGACGAAGGCGGCAAGAATCTCGGCCCGTCGGTACCCGAAACTCCGTCGCGGTGTCGACGGGCGCCGGGCGAGGGTCACCGCGGCGAGCGCGAGCCCGATCGAGAACGTGTCGGAGAACATGTGTCCCGCGTCTGCGAGGAGCGCGAGGCTGCCGGTCAGTACGCCGCCGACGATCTCGACGATCGTCAGACCGAGCGTGAGTACGAGCACGCTGGCGAGCGCCCCGCGCGATGCGCCGTGAGCATGCGCGTGGTCATGCGCGTGCGAATGGCCGGCGGACATGCCCGGAGCATAGGCAGGCTGCTTGTGTTGTCTATAACGACGACATGACGTCCGGTCTCTCGTCTACCCTGATCGCATGGCAAAGGTCGTCGTGCAGTTCACGTGCAGCGAGTGCGGCGCCACGTCGGGCCGCTGGCTCGGCCGCTGCCCGGGCTGCGGCGCGTTCGGCACCCTCGTCGAGGAGCTCCACGGCCGCGAGACGGAGCGGCGCGGAGTGGCGGCAGCCTCGCCGACGCGGCTCGGCGACGTCGGCCTCGACACGATCGAGCGGCTCTCGACCGGCGTGCCGGAGCTGGACCGCGTTCTTGGCGGCGGGCTCGTGCCCGCGTCGCTCGTGCTGCTCAGCGGCGAGCCCGGTGTCGGAAAGTCGACGCTGCTCTTGACCGCGCTCGGCTCGGTTGCGCGCGACGGCCGCAAGGCTCTGCTCGTGACCGGCGAGGAGTCTGCAGCCCAGGTGCGGCTGCGCGCTGCTCGGCTCGGCGGCGCCGACGACGTCGAGATTCTCGCGGACACCGAGCTCGAGCGGGTCTGTGCGACCCTCGAGCGCGAGACGCCCGACGTCTGCGTGATCGACTCGGTGCAGACGCTTCACGCGACGGAGCTCGGCTCGGCTCCCGGCTCGGTTGCCCAGGTGAGGGAGGCCGCGACGCGGCTTCTGCGTGTTGCGAAGGAGAGCAACGTTGCGACCATCCTCGTTGGCCACGTCACGAAGGACGGTGCTGTCGCAGGCCCGCGCGTGCTCGAGCACTTGGTCGATTGCGTGCTCCAGTTCGAGGGTGATCGCTACAACGCGCACCGCATTCTCCGCGCCACGAAGAACCGGTTCGGCTCCACGAACGAGCTAGGCGTCTTCGAGATGACCGTCTCGGGACTTGTCGGTGTCGCCGACCCGTCGACGCTCTTCGGTCGCACGGAGCCGGGTGAGATCGGGGCCGCGGTCGCCGTCACGCTCGAAGGGACACGGCCGTTGCTGCTCGAGATCCAGGCGCTCGTCTCGCGCACCGACCTCGCGATGCCGCGGCGCATCGGAACCGGTGTCGACCCGAAGCGCCTGGCGATGATCGTCGCCGTCCTCGGCCGCCACGCGGGCCTCCCGCTGGGCTCGGCTGATGTCTTCGTGAACGTCGCGGGCGGTGTGCGGATCGACGAGCCCGGCGCAGACCTCGGCATCGCGCTCGCGATCGCCTCGGCCGCGCGAGGCGCGCCGGTACGCGAGGGCATCGCCACCTTCGGTGAGCTTGGCCTGACGGGTCGCGTTCGGGGCGCCGCGCAGACCGAGCGACGGCTGGCCGAGTGCGTCCGGCTCGGAGTGGCGCGCGTCGTCGGACCACCGGCGGAACATGCGTCCGGCTCGCGACCGGTGGTGCTCGCTGCGGCCACGATCAGGGAAGCGCTTCGGATCGCTCTCGAGGCACGCGGCGAGGAGGTGGCGGCGGCCTGAACGACCCGCGAGAGCGCATCGAGCGTGATCAGGTCGGGGCGAGGAACGGCGCCGTCTTCCGGTAGAATGGCCGTATCACGCCGGCAGACCCCCGCCGGCGCTTTTCGTGAGTCAGGCGCAATCAAGACCGGACGACGGGAGGGCTCGAGGCGTGTTCGATGTCGGCGACAAGGTCGTGTATCCCCACCATGGCGCGGGGACGGTCGTATCGAAAGATGTGAAGATCGTCCTTGGCGAGAAGCGGGAGTATCTGACGATCAAGATCCTGCACAACGAGATGACGGTCAATGTCCCGACGGACAACGCCGAGAAGGTCGGAATTCGGTGGGTCATCGATCAGGAGATGGTCGAGGTCGTCGTCAAAGTGCTGCTCGGTGGGTCGACCGAGATGCCGAAGAACTGGAACCGCCGCTTCAAGCACAACCGGGACAAGATGAAGACCGGTGACATCCTCGAGCTCGCCGAGGTCGTCAGAAACCTCGCGCTCCGTGATCACGAGAAGGGTCTCTCCACGGGCGAGAAGCAGATGTACGTGAAGGCGAAGAAGATCCTCGCCTCCGAGCTCATGTACGCGAAGGACATGAGCGAAGAGCGGGCACACGAGTGGCTCGAAGAGGTGCTCGCCAACCCCGCCAAGGGCAAGCGCGCCAAGGCGAAGCCCAAGACGGCAGCGACCGCGACGGCCTAACCGGTCGCGCCTTTCGCTCTGCGAAAGCGCTAGACAGACTGTCCCGTGTGAGCGGGCATTCTCCTGCGCCCGGCGATGCCGGAGACAAGGCGACCTGGGCGGTCATCGTCGCCGCCGGTGAGGGCACGCGGCTGGGCGGCGGTCGCCCGAAGGCGTTCGCGGCACTGGGCGGCCGGCCGTTGCTCGCGGAGAGCATCGAACGGCTCGATCGCTCCGGGTGGATCGACGCCGTCGTCGTCGTCGCGCCGGTCGAGTGGGAGGAACCGACCATCCTGCTGGCGGAGGAGCTCGTCGCCTCAAAGGTCTCGACGGTCGTTACCGGCGGTGCGACCCGAGCCGCTTCCGTCCGCCTCGGCCTCGCCGAGGTGCCGGGCGAGGCGCTCGTCGTCATCGTCCACGACGCGGCGCGGCCGTTCGTCGACGACGGGATCCTCGGTCGGCTCCTGACGCGCCTGGCAGAAGGCGTCGACGGAGCCGTGCCCGGGCTCGCCGTCCACGACACCCTGCGTCGGGTGACGGGCGGTGTCGCCGTGGAGACGGTCGCACGCGACGGGCTCGTCGCGGTGCAGACGCCGCAGGCCTTCGTCGCCGACAGACTCCGCTCCGCATATGCCGCCGCGGGCGACGACGCGACCGACTGCGCGGCTGTCGTCGAGCGGGCGGGCGGTCGGATCGCGGTGGTCGACGGCGACCCGCTGCTCCTCAAGGTCACGACGCCGAGAGACCTCGCGCTCGCAGAGCGGCTCGTGGGGCGGGACGCATGACGGCGATCGGCGCGTCGCTCGTCGACTGTCTGTCGCCGAGGCGGTCATGACGGCGCTTCGTGTCGGTCTCGGAGTCGATGCGCACGCCTTTGGGGACGGCGTGCCGCTCGTCCTGGGCGGCGTCCCGATCGACCATCCCCGCGGGCTCGTCGGCCACTCGGACGGCGACGTCGCCGCGCATGCGCTCACCGACGCGCTGCTCGGCGCAGCGGGTCTGGGGGACATCGGCACGCTCTTCCCGTCCGACGACGAGGCGTATCGAGGCGCGGACTCGCTCGGCCTCTTGGCCGAGGCCTACGACCTCGTACGCGGCGCTGGGTTCGAGCTCGTCAACGCTGACTGCATCGTGATCGGCCAGGAACCGCGGATCGCTCCGTACCGAGAGGCAATGCGCGCCCGACTCGCGGCCGCGCTCGGTGTCGGCCGCGAAACCGTGAACGTCCGTGCGACGACGACCGATCGGCTCGGATTCACCGGCCGCAGTGAGGGCCTCGCAGCTCAGGCTGTCGCGCTTCTGCGCGAAGCAAGCGTGACATGAGCGCACGGCTCGCCGACGCGCTCGCGCGCCGACGTAGGGATCGCCCGCAGCGGAGAACGAGCGCGCGCCAGAGAAGGCGCTCGCCAACGGCCGCTCGACGCGATATGGTGAGGAAGATCCCTCCCTTCACGAACGGAAGGGGATGCACCTTGGAGGAGATTCCACCGGACTGAGACATCGCGCACGAGCCGCCCTCGAGGTGTGACGTGCGCCGGTCGAAGCGCAGCGCAGGAATCAGCGCAACGCAGCGACCTCCAGCTCACCGGAACCGTCCGGCGACGTGGCGCTCGGCGCGCGTCCGTGGAGGTTCCAGAACCGGCCTCCGGCGCGATGACGGGCAGAAGAGTCGCACCGGAGGCCGGTTACGTTGGCGCCGCGTCGCTCAGGAAGCAGCGGGAAGCGTGAACGAGACGCGAGCGCCGCCACCGGGTCGAGACTCGGCCCAGATCCGGCCGCCGTGTGCCTCGACGAGCCCTCGCGCGATCGCGAGACCGAGACCCGCCCCACCCGGGGCAGACCGCGCAGGATCTGCGCGCCAGAAGCGATCGAACATGCGCTCGCGGGCCTCGACGTCGAGGCCGACGCCCGTGTCCTCGACGATCACCTGAACCTCCGTCGCGTACTGCTCCGCACGCACCGCGACGGTGCCGTCCGACGGGGTGTGCCGGAGCGCGTTCGTGAGCAGGTTGAAAAGCACTCGCTCGACTTTCTCCGGCGCAAACCGCGCCCGCAGACCGTCCGGTACCGTCGCTGCAAGCGCGACCCCACGCCGGCGAGCGTCTGCCTCGACACCACGAAGACATGCTTCGACGAGCGGCTCGAGTTGCGCGTCCCGGAGCTCGAGAGTCAGCGCGCCCGCGTCGATCCGGGCAAGCTCGAACAGGTCGTCGACGAGCGCCGAGAGCACGCCCACCTGCTCGCGCAGCACCGGCAGCGTGGTCTCCGGCAGGACGAGCCCGTCCTCGAGCGCTTCGATCATCGCCTGCATGTTCGCGAGTGGGGCGCGAAGGTCGTGACTCGCCCAGGCGACGAGCTCGCGCCTCGCGTCGAAGAGCCGCTCGAGGCTGCCGGCCATCTCGTTGAACGACGCCGCCAGATCGGCGACCTCGGCAGGCCCGTGCTCCGGCGCCCTGACGCTGAGGTCGCCGTCGGCGAGCCGCCTCGAAGCGTCACGCACCCGCTCGACCGAGACCGCGATCGAGCGGGCGAGAACGAGGCCAGCGACGACGGCCACGGCGGCCGACGCCGCCGACACGGCGAGGATCTTGACGTCGTCACCCATCTTGAAGGTGACCCACCCCGTCAAGAGCACCGAGGCGAGTGGAAGGCCGACCGAAAGCGTCGCGAGCCCGATCAGCTGCAGCCGCAGGCTCGGGAGAAGACGCAGCAGCACGACGGCAACCAGCCCCACCGCCAGCGTCAGCACGCCGGCGACGAGCGTTTGACCGATCATCGCGACCGGCATCACGGCACGATCCGGTAGCCGACACCCCACACGGTCTGCAGATGACGGGGCGTGGAGGGGTCGTCCTCGATCTTCTCCCGCAGCCGACGGACGTGCACGGTGACGGTGCCCGTGTCGAGCGCCGCCTCGTAGCCCCAGACACGACTCATCAGCTGATCGCGACCGAAGACCCTCCGAGGATGGCTCGCGAGGAACCAGAGGAGATCGAACTCTTTCGCGGTCAGCCGTAACTCGACGTCGGCCTTCCGAGTCTCGCGGGTCTGGGCGTCGAGAACGACGTCGCCGAAGGCGAGGCGCTCCGTGGTCGGCGCGCCGTTCCTGGCTCGCCTCAGCACCGTTCGCACGCGAGCGGCAAGCTCACGCGGCGAGAACGGCTTCGTCACGTAGTCGTCTGCCCCGAGCTCGAGCCCGACGATCCGGTCGGCCTCCTCGCCACGGGCCGTCAGCATGATCACCGGTAGCTCGGAGCGGGATCGGATCCAGCGGCAGAGCTCGAGGCCGTCCGTGCCGGGAAGCATGACATCGAGCACGACCAGATCCGGCGAGCCGCTCTCGACGAGCGCGCGGGCGCCGACGCCGTCACCCGCCTCGAGCGTGGCGTACCCCTCGCGCTCGAGGTACCGCACGACGACTTCGCGCACGATCGGCTCGTCGTCGACGACAAGAACGGTTGCCATGCGCACATTGTCGCGCTCGGGCCTTACGCGTGGGTGAAATCGGCGGGCTCGCTCGGGTGCAATCGCTCTGCGTCGAGCAGAACGTCACCGACGTTAAACTCGAGACCCATTGACGACGCGTCGTCCCCCGACGACCCGTCGGACTGTCACGAGCTTCGGCGTCGATTCGTGCTCGCCAAGCGAGGAAGCGAGGGAAGGGAGATTTTCGTGGAGACTCAGATCCCCGGCGGCTGTGGATGCGGCGCAGTCCGCTTCGAGGTGACCAGGCCATTCGTCTCGGCCGGGTACTGCCACTGCACCCGCTGCCAGCGACGCTCCGGGACCGCCGCGTCGGCGAACGCTCGCGCGGAGCCGGGGTCGGTGAGGATCCTGCAGGGTGAGCAAGAGCTCCGCGGTTGGACTCCTGAAGGGGGTCGTGAGAAGGTCTTCTGCGTGTGCTGCGGCTCGGCGCTCTTCAGCTGCGAGCCCGGAACGAGCGACTACACGGGCGTTCGACTCGGAGCGGTCGACGGCGACCCGGGGGTTCGTCCGGAGTCGCGTGCGTTCGTCGCGTACGCGGCGAGTTGGGAGCCGATCCCGGACGACGGCCTGCCGCGCCACGACGAGGCACGCCCGGGATACGTGGAGGGCCGGTAGTCCAGCGCTCATCGGATCGGGCCCGAACGACCGTGAGGTAACAGGGCCAGGAATGCTGGGCGGTGGCCCAAGACTGGCACACACTCGTGACACTCTTGGCACGCTCTCGCGACGCTTCGTTGCCTGTTTTGACGATAGAATTGAAAGTGGGTGGTGGGTTGGGGTGCCCCGACACACGATCGCAATTTGCGCGATCAGCGTCTCGGTCGAGGCGCAGTCAGCGTGGGAGACTGACGACTCCTCGCTCGACGACGACGAGACCGTCGCGCTCGAGCGAGCCGACTGCCTCGCGGTCGAGCTCCCCCGCGTCGCGCGTGCCTGTTGCGACGAGGCGTAGGGCCACCGCGCGCCGCTGACGAAAGGAGCCCTCGAAGCGCGACTGCTTGCGCACCGGCTCGTCGCGCGTCCCTCTCGACGGACAGTCGCCGGCGAGCGGGCACATGCCGCAGCGCGCGATCCGCGCGAGGCAGACCGTTGCGCCGAGATCCATCAGCGCCTGCGCAGCCGCACCCGTGAACGTGTGTCTCGTCCGCCGCTCGACCCGCTCGACGTTCACGTCCCGCGGGAGAACGTTCTCGCCGAACGCGAAGTTCCGCAACGCGGCCGCGGTGTACGGGCCGACGCCCGGCAAGTCGGTGAGCTTCTCCGGCCAGCCGCGATCGGCGACCTGGCGCGCCGCACGGTGGAGCGCGAGTGCCCGTCGGTTGTAGCCGAGCCCTTGCCACTCGACAATCACGTCCGCTGCCGAGGCGGCCGCGAGTGCCTCGGCAGTCGGCCACCGGTCGAGCCAGCGTTCGTAGCGTGGGATCACGCGCTCGACCTGCGTTTGCTGGAGCATGACCTCCGAGACGAGGATCGCGTAGGGATCGCGCGTCCGGCGCCACGGCAGATCACGGGCGCGCTCCGCATACCACGCGAGCAGCTGCTCCTCCACGGGTCGAGCGTAGTGCCCCGGCGCTGTACCGTCTCCCGCGTGCTGCTCTACAACTCGATGGTCTCGGGCAACTGCTACAAGGTGCGCCTGCTTCTCGCGCACCTCGGGATCGAGTACGAGCGGCACGAGTTGGACGTCGTCGACCGTTCCAACCGGCCCGACGTGCTCGGCGGTCTCAACCCCGATCTCCGCGTCCCGACACTCGTCCTCGACGACGGTCGCCCGCTCGCCGAGTCGAACGCGATCCTCTGGTACTTCGGCGAGGGCACCCGTTTCGTCCCCGGCGATCGCTACGGCCGGGCGAAAGCGCTCCAATGGATGTTCTTCGAGCAGTACACGCACGAGCCCGCAATCGCGGTCGCCCGGTTCCTGCTCTCCTACTCGGGCGAGCCCGAGAAGTACGCCGAGACGATCGCCTCGCGCCAGCGGGCAGGCGTCAAGGCGCTCGAGGCGATGGAGGCGCATCTCGCGGGTGGCGGGCACTATCTCGTCGGTGACGCGCTGACCCTCGCCGACGTCTCGCTCTACGCCTATACCCACGTCGCGGACGAAGGTGGCATCGAGCTCGGTCCGTACGCCGCCGTCCGTGCCTGGCTCGAGCGGGTCGCCGCCGAGCCCGGGCACGTGCCGATCGACGCGTAACCGTGCCGTTCGCCGTCGGCTCCCAGCCGTGGGAGAAACCCTGTTTCCCCCAGGAGCTCGCTTCTCCTCACATCGCCCCATGACCGTCCGCGTCCGCTTCGCGCCTAGCCCGACCGGCTCGCTCCACCTCGGAAACGCCCTGACCGCCGTCGCGAACCGGCGCTTTGCCGACGAGCGCGACGGGACGCTCGTGCTGCGGATCGACGACACCGACCCCGCTCGCGTCGTTCCCGGCGGCGAGGCGGCCATCATCGGCGATCTGACATGGCTCGGCATCTCCTGGGACGAGGGGCCACTCAGGCAGAGCGACCGTGCCTCGCTCCACGCGACCGCTGCGGAGACGGCCGAGCGGGAGGGAGGGGCGCGGCGCGATCCGGACGGCTCGCTCCGGCTCGGCGACGTGACGCTCCTGCGCCCTGACGGTTCGGCGACCTACCAGCTGGCGAGCGTCGCGGATGACCTCGACCTGCGCATCACTCACGTGATCCGCGGCGCCGACCACCGCGCGAACGAGGACGTTCAGCAGCGCATCGCCCGCGCGCTCGGCGGCGAGCTGCCCGAGGTCGTCCACCACGGTCTCCTGCTCGGGGAGGACGGACGCAAGCTCTCGAAGCGCCACGGGCACGTCTCGGTCGCGGACGTGCGGGACGAGGGCGTTCCCGCGTCGGCAGTCCGCACGTACCTCGAGGAGCTCGGGCTGCCCTCCCACGACGTCCACCTCGACCGCGCGCGGATCGGCCGGCTCTCGATCGACGCGATCTCCGCGATGAGTGACGAAGAGCTGACGGCCGCGGCCGACGCGCCGCTCGCGCTCGCCCGAGCGCTACGCGGGGCGCGGACGCTCACTGAGGCGCGGGAGATGGCGCGCCAGATCGAGAGCCCTCTGCGCGTTACGGTGCCGCGGACAGCCGTCCCCACGCTCGAGCGCTTCGTCGAGCTGCGCACGGCATCCGGCCCGACGCTCGACGAGGCGGGGGCACGGTCGGTGATCCGAGAGCTGAAGGCCGTCGGTGGCGACCTCAAGGCTCTCCGGCTCGCGCTGACCGGTACCGAGCGGGGGCCCGAGCTCTGGACGGTCGTCGTCGCGCTCCCCGTGCAAGAGGCTCTCGCGCGGATCGAGCGGCTCGAGATCGCCGACTAGAGTCGGACCGATGCGCATCTACGACACGGCGACGCGCGGCCTCGTCGAGCTCCCCGCGCCGCCGGGGCCGATCCGGATGTACTTCTGCGGCTCGACCGTCTACCAGCGGATTCACGTCGGCAACGCCGTGCCCGAGGTGCTGGCCCGCTGGCTTCGGCGATGGCTCGACGTGCGTGGCTACGAGACGAAGCTCGTGATCAACGTCACCGACATCAACGACAAGATCTACGACGCAGCGCCCGGTGCGAGCGCGCGGCTTGCCTCGGACGCGACCCGGTGGTATCTCGAGGACGTTGGCCGCCTTGGTCTCGGCGACCCCGACGCGCAGCCGACCGCGACCGAGACGGTGCCCGACCAGATCGCCGCGATCGAGACGCTGATCGAGCGCGGCTACGCCTACGAGGGGGACGGCGACGTCTACTACCGCGTGGCGCGGTTCGAGGAGTACGGCCGCCTGTCGCGGCAGCGCCTCGACGAGGTGGTCGAGCAGGAGCCGAACCCGCGTAAGGAGGATCCGCGGGACTTCGCCCTCTGGAAGGCCAACAAGCCGGGCGAGGACACGTGGTGGGAGTCGCCGTGGGGCCGCGGGCGACCGGGGTGGCACATCGAGTGCTCTGTCATGGCGGAGAAGCACCTCGGTCCTGCCTTCGAGATCCATGGTGGCGGGCTCGACTTGGTCTTCCCGCACCACGAGAACGAGATCGCGCAGTCACGTGCGCTCGGACATCCGTTCGCCTCGATCTGGATGCACAACGGGATGCTCCGGTTTGCCGGCGAGGAGATGCACAAGTCGGCCGGAAACGACGTCTCGCTCGCGTCCGCGCTCGACCGGTGGGGACGGGAGACGGTGCTCGTCTTCTTCCTCACGGGCCACTGGCGAAAGCCACTCGACTACAGCGACCGGACACTCGCCGCTGCAGACGCGCGTGCGGCAGGATTCCGGGAGGTGTTCAGAAACCCGTCGGTCGCCGCGCCCGCCGACGCGTGGGACCGCCTCGTGGCGGCTCTCGACGACGACTTCAACACGCCGGAGGCGCTCGCGGTGATGCACGAATGGCGTGACCACCTCCTGCTGCGACGTGCTTTGGACGTCTTCGGGCTCGGGTCGCTCGCGGAGCACGTTGTCGCGCCCCCGGCGCTGGTGGGACTGGCCGACGCGCGAGGAGAGGCGCGTGGACGCGGTGACTACACAGAGGCCGACCGGTTGCGGGACGAGATCGCGGCGGCCGGTTGGGAGGTCCGGGACGTCGCCGGCGGGTACGAGCTCGTGCCTGGGTCGTGACCCGCGACCTCGTCTACGGTCGAAACGCCGTGCGTGAGGCGTTGCGCGGCCGACGGGCCGTGCTCGAGATCTGGGTGGGGGAACGCGCGGCCACCACCCTCGGGTGGCTCGACGAGGCGCCGCGACCCCGCGTGAAGCGAGAACGGGAGCTGACGGAAGCGGCGGGGTCGCCCGACCATCAAGGCGTCGTCGCCTGGTGCGAGCCGTACCCGTACGCCGATGCATGGGATCTCGCCGCGGCCGAGCGACCGCTCCTCTGCCTTCTCGACCAAGTGACCGACCCGCGAAACCTCGGCGCTGTCGTGCGAAGCGCAGCCGGCGCCGGCGCCACCGGAGTGGTGGTGCCCGCCCACGGAGCGACGGCGGTCACGCCCGCCGTCTGCCGGGCCTCCGCCGGTGCGGTCGAGCACCTGCCTGTCGCGGTCGTTCCGAATCTGGCGCGGTACGTCGGCGAGATCAAAGGCGATCGACTATGGGCCTACGCGGCGAGCGCCGACGGCGAGCGACCTGTATGGGACGTCGACCTGACCGATGGGGTGATCCTCGTCCTGGGCGCTGAGGGACGCGGGGTTCGACCGCTCGTGCGACGAGCATGTGACGCCACGGTCGCGATCCCCCTCGCTCACGGTGTCGAATCACTCAACGTCAGCGTCGCCGCCGCGGTCGCGCTGTTCGAGGCACGGCGGCAGCGAATCTCGGTCTCGACCAGAGGTTGACGGTTGGCCGAACCGACGCTTTACCTGTTCGACGGGTCGAATCTCTTCCATGCGGGCGCGTTCACGAGCCGCGAGGAGCTCGTCGACCAGCTTGCAAGCTTCGTCGCGCTGCGGGGGGCTCGCGGCGTGGTCGTCTTCGACGGAGTCGGCGGCGAGCGCCACGTCGGCCGACTCGTCGTCCGGTACGCCGCGCACGCGGACGACGTGCTCGAGCGACTCGCGGCCACGAACCGCGACAGCGAAACGATTTTCCTGGTCACGTCGGATTCGACAGTGCGGGGCACGACCGGTCACCGTGTCCAGAAACGCGGTTCTCAGGGGTTCTTGGGCGACCTCGAACGCGCCGGCCATACGGAGCCCTCGGCGAGCCGAGTTGCCGACCGCTTGGACGAAGCGACGCGCGCTCGGCTCGAGCGGTTGCGCCGCGGGCGCTGATCGCCCGGCACACGACACGAACGTGCGTTCTTATTACATTGGAACATGCGCAAAGGGGTTGTAACGAGCGCACGATGCTGCTAGCTTCTCCCTCGACCTGAGGGTGAGGCTGACTGCTCGGGTCCCACCGACCACACCCGAGACCAGGAGAACGCGATGTCCGCTCGCACCGCTGTAGCCCCGAAGACCCCGCAGAAGCTTCAGCGGGAGCTCGAGGATCTTCAGCTTGTCCTCAAGGCGCGGAACGGCTCGAACGGCGCGCGTGACGAGCTCATGCGTCGGTACCACGGCTTCGTCCGCCTCAAGGCGAGCTCCTACTTTCTCGCAGGCGGAGACGCTGAGGATCTCGTGCAGGAGGGGATGGTCGGCCTTTTCAAGGCGATCCGCGACTTCCGCCACGACAAGGAGACGTCGTTCCGCTCATTCGCCGAGCTCTGCGTGACGCGCCAGATCATCACGGCGATCAAGTCCGCGACGCGCTACAAGCACGCCCCGCTCAATACCTACATCTCGTTCAGCCACACGCCCGCAGGGCAGGACACGGAGGGCGAGTGCACGCTCGGGGACGCGCTTCCCGGCCCGCTGATCGACGACCCGTCCGTGCGGGTCGTCTCGACCGAGGAGCTGCAGTCGCTCGTCAGCTGCCTCGGCACGAGCCTCTCCGGGCTCGAGTCCGAGGCACTCCGGCTCTACCTCGACGGAAACTCATACGACGAGATGGCGGACGAGCTCGGCTGCGACTGCAAGACGATCGACAACGCGTTGCAACGGGTCAAGCGCAAGATCCTCGTGCACCAGGCATCGCGAGCCGTGGTTGCCTGAAGCCGGAGAAGGGATTCGAACCCTTGGCCCCCGCTTTACAAGAGCGGTGCTCTGACCAGCTGAGCTACTCCGGCGTCGATTCGATGGTAATTGTCGCTGAGGTCTGAGGGCAGTCGGCCAGCGCGAGCCGAGGTGTCAGATGCGTCGGCTGATCGACGACATGTCGGGCGCCGAGCCAACCGGCGACGACCACGAGCCCACCGAGGGCTGCGTCGACGAGGAAGTGGTTGCCGGTCGCGACGATGATCAGGAGCATCGCGAGCGGATAGAGCGCGCCGGCGACGCGCCACGCACGGTGCCCTGCGACTGCGACGAGCACGCCGCCGACGATCAGCGCGTAGCCGAAGTGGAGGCTCGGGACAGCGGCGAACGGCTTGTAGAGTGCGCCCAGCAGATCGGAGCTCAGGTCGAGCCCGGTCGAGCTCGTGACGGTGTCGGAGAACCCGAGCTTCGCGAGACGCGGGGGCGCGGCGGGGTAGAGGACGTAGCCGACGAGCGCGAGCGCGGTGGCAGCGCCGAACGTCGTGCGCACGAGTGGAAAGCGTTCGGGATGGCGCCGGTGCACCCAGACGAGCGCGACAGCGGTGCCGGCGAAGTGCAGCACGACGTAGAGCAGGCCGAGCAAGATCGGTGCGAAGGGAATCGCCTCGAACGCTTCCTGGACGCCGCGCTCGACGTAGACCCCTGCCGCCTGCTCCAGCGCGACGATGTCGGCCGTGTGCCGCATGGCGGCGCCCATGTCCTCACCACCTGCTCCGCGGACGACTCGTAGAGCCCGTAGAGCAGCGCCAGCCCACCGATCTCCCGGAAGCCAGTGTGCGGACGTGAGAGCCAGTCACGGAACATGTGCCCAGCCTGCCGCGGAGCGTGTCGCCAGACAATGGGGAGACCTCCCGGTTGGCGGTGTGGGAAACCACACCGGCGCCTCGATGCGCCATCTGTCACGGTGGTGACCGTCAGCCTGTCGCGCAGGCGATAGACGCGACGCGCCGTCGCGCCCATGGTGTCGCCATGAGACGCACCAGAACGAACGCCGTCCGAGCCGAGTGTCGACCTTCGGACGGAGACCCGTCTAGAGCCGAACGTCGCGACCCGCTACGACAGCGATCGCTCTTCGGGCGCGCCGGCCTCGCCGCATCGACGGTCGTCGTCGCGGGGCAGGCGCAGCTCGACACGGCGAGCGGCGCCGCAGCCTCTTGCCCGGCGAGCCGCGGCGACCGCTTCGGGAGGCTGTTCTACGGGCTCGAGCCATTCGCTCAGCCGACCGACGCGGTCAAGGAGGCGCTGCTCGCCTTCGGCGCCAAGGATGGCCCGCTCGACGCACGCGACGACATGAACGCGACGCCTCTCGAGCTGATCGTGAACCCGGGACGCAATCCAGACTCGACGATCGTGGCGGGGACGACGTTCCTCGGCCAGTTCGTCGACCACGACGTGACGTTCGACCTCACCTCGCAGCTCGGCGTACCGACGCCGCCCGAGGCGACTCGCAACTTCCGCGAGTCACGATCCGCGGAACGACGAGAACCTGATGCTCGCGAGCCTCCATGCCGCGATCCTCCGCTTCCACAACGCGCCGCATGCGCGGACGTCAGCGCTGCGCAGGCGCGGTTCGAGGAGGCGCCGACGCTCCCAGCCGCCTACAGCGGCGGCGGCGAGTTCCGCATGATCGACTTCCTCGCGTTCGCGGGAGTCGCTCCGGCGTAGGTCGAGAACTCAACCGCGCAGGAAGGCGAGCACGGCGAGCACGCGGCGGTGGTCGTCGCCGCTCGCCGGCAGCCCGAGCTTCGTGAAGATGCTCGTGACGTGCTTCTCGACGGCGCGGAGCGTGACGAACATCCGCTCCGCGACCGCCTGGTTCGACCGGCCCTCGGCCATCAGCTCGAGGACCTCGCGTTCCCGCGCCGTGAGCAAGTCGAGCGGGTCGTCGCGGCGCTTCCGACCGACGAGCTCGCTGACGACCGCGGGGTCGAGCGCCGAGCCGCCGTCCGCCACTCGGCGGACCGCCGTGCCGAACTGCTCGAGGTCCGCGACGCGGTCCTTGAGGAGGTAGCCAACGCCCTCCGCGCTCGTCTCGAGCAGCGCCATCGCGTAGCCCGGGTCGACGTACTGGGAGAGCAGAAGCACACCGACCGACGGATGCTTCTCGCGGATCTCACGTGCTGCGCGGAGTCCCTCGTCGGTGTGTGTCGGCGGCATCCGGATGTCGACCACCGCGACGTCGGGCCGGTGCATCGCGACGTGGCGCAGGAGATCCTCCGCCGTTCCGGACTGGGCGACGACCTCGAACCCCGCCTCCTCGAGCAGCCGCGCGACGCCCTCGCGGAGCAGGACAGAGTCGTCGGCGAGGACGACCCGACGCGCGTCCCCGAGCTGCGAGACCGTCCCACGAAGGGGCGGGAAGTCACGCGGGAGGCCGTCGACGAGCACCTGGTGGATGCGCTCGAGATCCGGGAGGCCCTGTAGCCGGTGGGTGCCGAGGTCGCGCACCTCGAAACCGGAGATGAACGGCGCCGCGGTAGAGGAGAGGAGGATCTGACCGCCGTGACCGGCGGCCGCGATGCGGGACGCGCGGATCACGTCGAGCCCGGTGTAGCCCTCCTCGCCGAGCTGGGGGACGCCCGTGTGCAGCCCCATGCGGACGCGCACGGCAGCGGCCTCGGGCCACGTGTGGTCGCGGAGCCGCTCCTGTCCCGCGAGCGCCGCGGTGAGCGCGGGCAGCGCTTCCTCGAAGACCGCCGACAGCTCGTCGCCGGTCGCGTCGACCTCATTGCCCGCTTGCCGCTCGATCTCCTCCCGAAGCAGCCGGCGGACGTCGCCGAGCAGCGCGGGGTACCCGGCGCCGGCCTCCTGGACGAGGCGCGTCGAGCCTTCGACGTCCGCGAAGAGAAACGTGACGGTGCCGGTCGGCAGGATGGACACCGGAGTGAGTGTACGAGCGTCGAACGCGGCTGGCGGCGTCTTGCCGACCGTCACCGGACGATCGGTTGGGCGACTGCGGGGATCACTCCGCGGATCCGGGTGCCCTGCCCCCGCGGGCTTTCGATCTCGAGGCTCCCGTCGAGCGACTCGACCCGGTCGACGAGCCCTTCGAGCCCCGAGCCGAGGGACGGATCGGCGCCGCCGACGCCGTCGTCGACCACCTCGACGACGATCGCCTCGCCGACCTCCGCCGGCGCGATACGCACCGAGGCCGAGCTCGCCTGGGCGTACTTGACGACGTTCGCGAGCGCCTCGGCAGCGACGTAGTACACGGCAGCTTCGATCGCCGGCGGGAAGCGGTCGGCGGGGACGTCGACCTCGACGGGAAGCGGCGAGCGGGCCACGAGGCTCTCGAGTGCAGGCCCCAGGCCGCGGTCGGTGAGGATGTTGGGATGGAGCCCGCGCGCAAGCTCGCGGAGATCCTCGAGCGCCTGTGCGAGCTCCGAGCGCGCCGAGGCAAGGCTCTCGATCGCCGCCTCGACGTCGATCGGCAGCTTCGACTCGGTCAACCGGAGGGAGAGCGAGAGCGCAGCGAGACGCTGTTGCGCGCCGTCGTGGAGGTTCCGCTCGAGCCGACGGCGGGCGGCGTCGGTCGCCGCGACGATGCGGCTGCGTGAAGCTCGCACCTCCTCTTCCTGGCGCGCGCGCTCCGTCACGTCGGCCCCCGAAACCAGGACGCGGGCGGCGCCACGTGGATCGAGGATTGGCGTCGCCGTCCACGCGACGACCCGCTCGCTCCCGTCCCGTGCGAGCCAGCGTGTCTCGCGGGCGGCCTGCGGAACGCCGTTCGCCGCACCGGCGATCGCCATCCGGGTCGAGAGCTCGTCCGGCTCCGAGACGAGCTCGAGGAACGACGTCCCGGCGAGCTCGTCGAGCGTCCAGACGAATGTGTCGAGGAATGCGCGGTTCGCCCCCGCCGGGGAGACGACCGCCTCGTGGTCGACGATCAGGATGAAGCTCGGGATCGCGTCCGCGACCGCGCTCGCGAAGTCGCGCTGGCGTTGGAGCTCCACCTCACGCCGCTTGCGCTCGGTGATGTCGATCCCCCCGGCGATGATCCGCACGACGTTCCCGTCCTCGTCGCGGAGCGGTGCCGACCGCCACGCAATGGCGTGCTCCTCGCCGAGCGCGTTCGTGAACGTGTTCTCGTACTCTGCCGCCGGGTGGTCGGGCGCCGCGTCGTGGAAGCGCTGGATCATCGCCGGCCGCTCGACGGGGTCGAGGAACACGTCCCAGAAGTGCCTGCCCTCGAGCCCCGAGCCCCGGTCGAGGCCGCTGGCCCGCTCGACCGCGCGGTTGAGGTTGCGAAGGCGGCCCTCGAGGTCGACGACGGCGAGGAGGCTCGGCGCCGTGTCGATGATCGTTTCGAGGAAGCGGTACTGCGCTCGCAGCTCCGCCTGGAGCCGCTCCTTCTCGAAGGCCAGTCCGGCGGTGGCGGCCACCGCGCCGACGAGCTCCGGCTGCTCCGTCAGCGTGCGGTCGTGGACGAGCGCCGCGACACGCGTGCCCCCGTGCTCGACGAACGTCGCGGCGTGCGCGTCCTTCGCGATGGGGTCGTTGAGCGTTCGCCCCTCGTGGTCGACCCACTCTTCTCGTCGGGCCGACCAGTACGCGAGCTCGAGCGAAGGATCGCCGAGCGCGTCGGCGAGGGCGTCGCGAAGCGGGACGCCGTTGCCGAGCGCGATCGCGAGACCTGCGATGCGCGTCCGCGCAAGCCGCGTCCGGAGGATCCCGGCCAGGAACGCGAGCGGCATGAGAGCGAGCGAGAGGAGGGCAACGCGCTCGAGCCAGGTCGCGACCGTGTCGCTCACGGTCGTCGCGAGGCCGCCGGCGATCAACGCGGCAAGGGCCTCCAGCGTGAACAGGTAGACGGGGCCTACGATCCGGCGGAGCGGTGGCGTCGCGGTGCGATACCGCGCGATCAGGCGCACGAAAGCGGCGAGCGCGACCGCTGCCGCGGCGAGCGCGTACGCGAGGGCGGCTGCGCGGGCGAGGCCGGCGCTGTCGACCACCGCGACCGTGCTCTGGGGACAGTCCACGCACCCGGCGATCGGAGAGGTATCGGTCAGCGCCACGCCGAGTGGCCCAAGAGTCACCGTCGTCGCCACCGCCAGCACGAGCGGGCGATCTGAGCGGGAAAGCACACCGGTCGGGTACGAGAGGATCAGCCATGTGAACGGGACGAACGCGAGCGCGCTGAGGAGGAAGCCGACCGTGAACACGTGCGGGCTCTCGGACGCCTGGAGCGAGCCGAGCGCCCAGACGAGCCCGACGAGCAGCATCTGTGCGCCGGTTGCGTTGTCGGGCCGGTTGGCCGCCGCGATCGCGCCCGTGATCGTGAACACCAGACCGGTGGCGAGCACGAGGATCACGAGAGGCCCCCTGTCACCAAGCTCGCCGGTGAGGAGGAGCACGAACGCGCCCGTGTAGAGCGCGAGGCCGGCCGCGAGCGCGGCCGCGAGTCGGTGGGGCGTCACGGAAGCAGGGAGCGGAGGGCCGACCCGCTGAGGTCGGCCTTCGTGATGAAGCCGCGCGCGCCGCTTGCGGGGATCAAATCGTCGTAGTCCGACGCGTCGCGGCTCGAGACCAGCACGACGGCCGGCGCGCTCTCGTCGAGCCGCGAGAGCACCGCGAAGCCGTCCATGTCGGGGAGCTGCACGTCGAGCAGCACGACGTCCGGTCGAAGCGAGTCGATCGCGGAGATGGCGCCCTCGCCGTCGTCCGCCTCGCCGACGACCGTGAACCCGTCCGCCTCCAGCAGCGCCCGGGCGCAACGGCGAAAGCCCTGGTGGTCGTCGACGATGAGGATCGTCGTCTCGCTTTCCATGTCCGTGAATCGTGGCAGACGGCCGAACGGCGGCGTAGTGCGGGAAACCGCACGTGCGTGCCCTCCTTCAGCCAGCGGCGAGGCGAACGAGCGACCAGCCTCCCGGGCGGCAAGCCGCCCTCCGGCGTTCCATCACTCGGCCAACCCCGCGCTGCCGAAAGGCAAACCGACCGTGAGCCTCGGAACGACCCGTCGCGGCCGTAGGCCGGCGGGATCGGCTGCCAGAACACCGGCCACCGGTTCGCACCCGTCGTCGAGGCGATCCACCGCCAGGCCGACGCCTTCATGCACCAGTGCTTCATGGTCGGGATCTACGAGCCGTACGTCGAGGTCTGCCGCCAGCTCGCCGAGCTCTCACCCTGCGTCGGCGATCGCCAAAAGTCGATCCTCGTCAACTCCGGGGCGGAGGCGAACGAGAACGCCGTGAAGATCGCGCGCGCCGCGACCGGGAGGCCCGCAGTGGTCGTCTTCGACAACGCCTTCCACGGACGAACGCTGCTGACGATGACGATGACGAGCAAGGTGCACCCCTACAAGGCGGGTTTCGGCCCGTTCGCTCCCGAGGTCTACCGCGCCCCCGCGCCCTACCCGTACCGAGGCGTGACGAGCGGCGAGGCGATCGCCGGTCTGCGGAAGCTCTTCACGTCCGAGGTCGACCCCGCCACCGTCGCCTGCGTCCTCCTCGAGCCGGTGCAGGGCGAGGGCGGGTTCATCCCGATGCCGGCCGATTATCTCGCGCGACTCGTCGAGATCTGCCGCGAGCACGGGATCCTGTACGTCGACGACGAGGTGCAATCCGGAATCGGTCGTACCGGGCGCATGTGGGCGATCGAGCATTACGAGGGGGTCGAGCCGGATCTGCTCGTCGCGGGCAAGTCCCTCGGCGGCGGTCTACCGCTCGCCGCGGTGACGGGCCGAGCCGAGCTGATGGACGCGACCGCGCCGGGAGGGCTCGGCGGCACGTTCGGTGGGAATCCGCTGTCATGCGCGGCCGCCACCGCCGTGCTCGAGGCGGTGCGTGAGCCCGCCTTCCTCTCCCGTGCGCTCGAGGTCGGCGAGACCATGCGTGCGCGGCTCGACGCGCTTGCTGCAGGTGAGCCTGCAATCGGAGAGGTGCGGGGGCTCGGGCCGATGCTCGCGTTCGAGCTCGTCGAGCAGAGCCCGGAGATGGCCAAGGCGATTGTCGACGCCGCGTTCGATCGCAGGCTGCTCCTGCTCGCGTGCGGGCTGCACGGCAACGTGATCCGCCTGCTGCCACCGCTCACGATCGCCGACGACGAGCTCGCCGAAGGTCTCGGGCTGCTCGAGGATGCGGTCGCCGCAGCGCTCGGGTAGCGGACACACTCTCGACACACTTTTGGCACGAAGTCATCACCCCTGTAGGGGTGTTGTCAATATAGACTAAAGGTGTGGGGAGGAGGTCGGTGGCCCGAGAGTGGCGTCCCTGAGGGACATGGCCGATTCGGACAGCGCTCGCTTTGGCCAGCCCGCGCAGCGAAGAGAACGTCTGCCGGGCGGCGCCGTCAGAGCACGCAGTTCCGCGCAGGAGCGAGGCCCGGCCCGAAAGTTGGCGGCAGACAGCCAGTCGCCGGTACGCCGGTACCCGGCGACCGTCAGCCGGCTGCGACGCCGGTACCCACGGGGCACGAGACACCCGTGCCGCCGAGGCCGCAGTACCCGTTCGGGTTCGCCGCGAGGTACTGCTGGTGGTACGCCTCGGCGTAGTAGAACGGCCCCGCCTCGGCGATCTCGGTGGTGATCCGCCCATAGCCCGCGTGGTCGAGCCCCGCCTGGAAAGTGTCGCGTGACGCAAGCGCGGCGTCGCGCTGCCGCGCGTCATGCCAGTAGACCGCCGAGCGGTACTGGCTGCCACGGTCGTTCCCCTGTCGCATTCCCTGCGTCGGGTCGTGACCTTCCCAGAAGATCCGCAGCATCTCCTCGTAGCTCGTGCGGGCCGGGTCGAACACCGCGAGCACGGCCTCCGTGTGTCCCGTCCGGCCCGAGCAGGCCTCGTCGTAGGTCGGATTCGGCGTGACGCCGCCCGCGTAGCCAACCGCGGTCGTGTACACGCCCGGCGCCTGCCAGAAGAGCCGCTCAGCGCCCCAGAAGCAGCCCATGCCGACGACGATCTGCTGGAAGCCATCGGGAAAGGGCGGCACGATCGGCGTGTCCAGCACGAGGTGCCGCGCAACGACGGGCATCGCCCCGTCGCGGCCGGGCAGCGCCGACTCGGTGGTGGGCAGCTCCACGTTCTTGCGGAAGAGGAAACTCATGGGGGCACGGTAGCGGCTCCCCTATGTACGTCCCGTTACGGGTGAGTCGGCGACGAGCGCCCGCTCGAGGTCGGCCCAGAGGAGCTCGACGTCCTCGAGTCCGACGGAGAGCCGCAGCAGCCCCTGCGGGATCCGGTCGCCCTCCCACCGGTGTCGCGCCTCGAGCTTCGTCCGCGTGCCACCGAGGCTCGTCGCATTCTCGATCGCCCGCACCGACCGCTCGACCCGTCCGGCGGCGACGCCGTCCTCGACGTCGAACGAGACGAGGAACGAGAAACCCGGATAGCGGACGTTCTGCACCGCCGGATGCTTCGACAGCCGCTCGGCGAGCTCGCGCGCGGTCGCCTCCTGGCGGTCGAGGCGCTGCTCGAGCGTCGCGAGGCCCCGACGCACGAGCCAGGCCGTGTCCGCCGAGGCGACGATCCCGGAGAGCCGGCGCGTCAGGTGAAGCCGGTCGCGAAGCGCGGCATCCCGGGTGACCGTGACCCCGGCGAGCACGTCGTCGTGACCGGCGAGCACCTTCGTGGCCGAGTGGAGGACGACGTCGCAGCCCTGTTCGAGCGGGCGCAGACGAAGAGGTGACGCGACCGTCGCGTCGCACACGACCGGTGAGGGGTGCGCGGAAGCCGCATCGAGGTCGGGCATGGTCAGCATCGGGTTCGAGGGCGCTTCGACGAGGATCAAGTCGACGTTGGCGGGCGGCGGGCCGGTCTGGTCGAACTCCACGACGTGAATGCCCCAGTGCTCGAGATGGTCGAACAGCAGCCTGTGGCCGTAGTAGGCGCCCTCGGCGAGCGCGATGCGCCCTCCGGAGTGCAGCATCGTCAGCACGACGTTCGTCACCGCGCCCATGCCCGACGGATAGAGAAGCGCGTGGCCGCCGTCGAGGGCCCCGAGCGCCTCCTCGCACTCGACGCCCGTCGGATGGTCTGCGCGCGCGTACGAGAACCGAGCGGGCTCGCCATCGGCGTACGGCCAGGTGGCCGACCGGTCGAGCGGGGCGGTCACGCTCTCAACTCTAGGGGCGCGTGTCCGCCGGTTGCGCCATACGCCACGAACCCCCTGTGACGTTTCGGCGAATCCCGTCATGTTCCATCGTCAACCACGTTCCCGAGAGATGTACGCGGAGTGCACATGAAATTCCGTCTACTCGTCCCACTCGCCGCGCTCGCGGCATTCCTGGCACTGCCGGCGGTCGGTTCCGCGGCCGAGCGCCTCGTCGCCGTCGACGAGGCCAACAGGCTCGTGGTCTTCTCGAGCGACACGCCGCGCGCCATCACCCGCGTCCGCGTGACGGGGCTTGGCGCCGGAGAGCGCCTGCTCGGCATCGACGTGCGGCCGAACACGGGCGCGCTCATCGGTGTCTCGAGCAGCTCGCGTCTCTACACCATCGACTCGACGACCGGAGCCGCGACCGTCATCGGCACCACCGCGTTCACGCCGGCCGTCAGCGGCGGCGTCTTCGGCTTCGACTTCAATCCGACGGTCGACCGGATCCGCCTCACGAGCGACTCGCGTCAGAACCTGCGTCTCAACCCCGACACCGGCGGCACGGCGGCGATCGACGGGACGCTGACGTACGCGACGACCGATCCCGGGAACGCCACCGTCCCGCAGGTGAGCGCGTCCGCCTACACGAACAGCGTGCGCGGCGCGACGACGACGCAGCTCTTCAACATCGAAACGGCCCGCGACGTGCTCGTGCTCCAGAACCCGCCGAACAACGGCACGCTCGTCACGGTCGGCCCGCTGGGCGTCGATGCGCAATCGGGCGCCGGGTTCGACATCGCGCCGTCCGACGGCGCAGCCTGGGCGGCGTTCCGTGTCCCCGGTCAGGGCGGCTCGCAGCTCTACCGGATCAACCTGACGACCGGCTCGGCGACGCTCGTCGGGCGGATCGGCGGCGGCGTCGCGGTCAACGGCCTCGCGGCGCTCGGCACCGCGCAGGCGGACACGGCTGCTCCGTCGCTCTCGGTCGTCAAGGTCGGGACGACAACGAAGGCGACGGCGCTGGCGAAGGCCGGGCTCTCGGTCCGGGCTGCGTGCAACGAGGCATGCACCTTCACAGCGCAGCTCCGACTCGGTACCCGCGTTGTCGGCACAGCTACGCGGATGACCGATCTCGCCGGCTCGGTGTCGCTGCGGCTGCGGCTCTCTGCCGCCGGGGCGTCGACCGTGACGTCGCGCGGAACGGCGCGCCTCACGGTCAGGGTGACCGCGACCGACGCGGCGGGGAACGCCGCGACGGCCGTGTTGCGGACGATCACCGCCCGTCGGTAGGACCTGGCGTGGAGGGTGGGGCGGGCGGCGCCCCACCCTCCACGCGGGGATAGGTCTTGCGTGGCGCACACGAGGCGCGAGAATGCTCCGATGGAGCCTGAGACCCGCTATGCCCGGAGCGGTGAGGTCAGCATCGCTTACCAGGTCGCGGGCGATGGTCCGTTCGACGTCGTCTACGTGGCACCTGCCGTCTCGCACGTCGAGCTGGCCTGGACCGTGCCGGTGCTTGCGGCGTACTTTCGCGGCCTCGCGTCGTTCAGCCGGCTGATCCGCCTCGACAAGCGGGGCACGGGGATGTCCGATCGCGTGAGCGGCGCGCCCAGCCTCGAGACGAGGATGGACGACGTTCGAGCGGTGATGGACGCGGCAGGTTCGGACCGCGCAGCCCCAGTCCGAGGGCGGCTCGATGAGCCTCCTCTTCGCGGCCACCTATCCAAGTCGGGCGTGGGCGCTCGTCCTCGAAGGAGCGTTCGCGCGAAGTCGCTGGGCGCCCGACTATCCCTGGGGCGCTCGCGACGAGGAGCTGACGCGCCTCATCGCCGAGAGGGAGCGGCATTGGGGGACGCCCGAGTACACCGAGGACTACGTCCTCGCCGCCGCACCGAGCGCAGACGAGGAGAACCGGCGCGCCTTGGCGACAATGTTCCGCCAGGGCGCGAGCCCGGGCTCGGCCGCGGCGCTCTCGCGAATGAACGCCGAGATCGACGTTCGCCACGTGCTTCCTGCCGTCCGGGTTCCAACGCTCGTGTTAACCGCTCGGAGGAGTCCCCTTCCGTCATCAGCGGGTCACGCTTCCTCGCCGAGAACATTCCGGGAGCGAGGCATGTCGAGCTGCCCGGCGTCGACCACGCCCTCTTCGCCGCGCAACCCGAGCTCGCGCTTGCGGCGATCGAGGCGTTCCTCTGCGAGGCGTGGGAGGATCGCACTGCCGGTGGCGAGTTCGACCGTGTGCTCGCCACGATCCTCTTCACGGACATCGTCGGGTCCACCGCGAGGGCGATCGAGCTCGGTGACGCTCGCTGGCGCGAGGTCGTCGAGGCGCATCACGCAATCGTTCGCCGCCAGCTCGGCCGGTTTCGTGGACGGGAGCTCGACGCGGCAGGCGACGGATTCTTCGCCTCGGTCGACGGC